>Ga0209517_10000742_pt1 | contig 53839 bp, 39 predicted proteins | sample PeaSoiMetSII2010_FD_187695 | JGI IMG/M metagenome (GOLD analysis project Ga0209517, IMG submission 187695) | Peat soil microbial communities from Weissenstadt, Germany - SII-2010 (SPAdes) (version 2) | ecosystem: Environmental > Terrestrial > Soil > Wetlands > Peat | place: Germany...
CGGCGTTTGAGGCCCGCTTGCCCCGCTCAGCCCGCAGAGACCTGGTCCGCTCGGCGATTAGCATTTCGGTGCCTCCGGTGATTCGGTCTTGCAGCGTCGCAGGAGTTCGCCTTTGGCGTGCATCATGCGGCCCGCCGCCTCGGTGTCGCTGATGGCGTAGGCGAGCTGGTCCATCGATGCCCATCGCATACCGTCTTTGAGGTAGCGATGGCTATTGGGCAACGAGCGGAGTGTCTCGTAAGGCGTGGCATAATCGGCGGCGGCATAGTGCCGCTGTCTGCGGCCCTTGGCGTTGGTGCGAATCTGCGCATAACCGCATGGTCGGTGGTAGTTGAGGTAGGGGTTGAGGTGCGCCGTATAGAAGCGCTGGATGGCATCGGCATGCTGGCTGGGAATATGCCCGTAGGTCATATATTTACGAATAATGGCTCCGTTTTTCCCTTCCACCAGGGCATTGTCGGAACTGCGGTTCGGCCGCGAACGGGTCAACTCCACCCCCAGTTTTTCCAGCATTCGAAACAGCGGATGATTGACGAATTCCGAACCGTTGTCGCAGTGCAGCTCCCAGATAGGAAAAGGGAACTGGTGCAGCATGGCCTCCACCACCGGCAACACATGTTCCTCTGTGATTCGCGGCACGCATCCCAGCGCCTCCCATTGCGTCACCTCATCCACGGCGTTGAGATGATACACCCCCTTGACCCCGTTCCAGTCTCCCTGATGCACGCTGTCGATCCGCATTCTCGGGCGACCTTCACGAAGCGCGATGTGTTACCTTCAAAGACAGTGATCAGAGTGCCGTCGTAGTAAGGGTTACGGTGGCCACGCGACATCGGCCCCAACACCAGGCCCCCGACTCCGCGAGCCCGGCACAACCCCCATGCCCCGGATGCAGCACCCCTCGCTCTTGTCGACCGCGGCGACGGCGCCGATGATGTCTTCTCCAAGCGCGGCAACCCAGACCGGACCTTCGCGCATTCGGTCGTCGCCGTCTCCGGCTGGTCGCCCGGAAAGGGTTCGGGTGCAAATCCCGCGGTCCACGGGCCGCGCGAAAAACACAGGCGTGAATGCCTGTGCTACTGGTACAATTCCGTATTCGAGGCCCGATGGAAGACCTGAAGAAACTGATCCGCGAGGTGGCCGGCTTCCCCAAGCCCGGCATTCTCTTCTATGACATCACCACCCTGCTCAAGGACCGCTGCGGCTTGCGCGCCGTCATCGACGGGCTGAAGGACCACTACCGCGACACGCAGGTCGATGTGGTGTTGGGGATCGAAGCGCGCGGGTTCATTTTTGCTCCTGCGCTGGCTTATGCGCTAGGCGCGGGCTTCGTTCCGGTGCGCAAGCCGAAGAAACTCCCGGCCGAATGCGTGAGCGTCACTTACGACCTGGAATATGGCACGGACCGTCTCGAAATGCACAAAGACGCAGTGGGCAACGGCAGCCGCGTGCTCATCGTGGATGACCTGCTTGCCACCGGCGGCACCGCGGCAGCGGCGGCGCGCATGGTGCGCCAGGTGGGCGGCACGGTGGCGGGCCTCGGGTTCGTGGTCGAGCTGACCTTTCTGAACGGGCGTGGGAAGCTGGCTGGCGACGAGGTCTTCTCGCTGCTGCAGTACGACAAATGAGCGGCGCTGCCCGCCCGGCCCGCTGTGCGCAAGTGCGCGCACTGGCCAAAATCAACCTGGACCTGCGAGTGCTGGCCAGGCGCGCGGACGGGTATCACGAACTGCGCACCATCTTCCAGACCGTCTCGCTGGCCGACACCCTCGACATATCCTTCACCCCCGCGCGCAAGACCTCGGTCGACCTCGAGGACACCTTGGGCGTACCCGGCAACCTGGCGGAACGCGCGGCCAGGCTCGCGATGGAGACGCTGCGCGCGACCGGGCGAGTGGAGATTCGCCTCGTCAAACGGATTCCATTAGGAGCGGGGTTGGGTGGAGGATCGTCGGATGCGGCCGCGGTGCTGCTGGCGCTGCCCGTGCTGGCGGGCCGGCGGCCGGATCTCGCGACTTTGTGCGAAATGGGCCAGCAGCTCGGCAGTGACGTGCCGTTTTTTCTGCTGGGAGGCGCCGCGGTAGGGATCGGCCGCGGGAGCGAGCTCTTTCCGCTGCCGGACGCGCCGGCGCGGCCGGGGTTGCTGGTGACGCCGGATGTCCACGTCTCGACTGCCGATGCGTACCAGCGGCTGAGCGGCCGTTTGGACACTCAGGCGGACAAGGTATTTCGCTTCCAGTCGCAGGCCTGGGCGTTGGACGCCGGCGCGCAGGGCGAAAACGATTTTGAGGCGGTGGTTTTCGAGCAACATCCCCACCTGGCGGCGTTGAAGAAGCGGCTGATGGGTGCGGGCGCCTCGGTTGCCATGATGACGGGCAGCGGCTCCGCGCTGTTCGGGTTGTTCCGGGACCGCGATGCGGTGACGCGCGCGTTCGGACTCTTCGCGGACGAAAAGAGATTTCGGATTGCGCTGGTCAGCCGCGCGAGATACCGCTCGATGTGGTGGCGCGCCTTGGCGCCCCATATCGACGGGCGAGTGTGGCCGCCCCGAAGCCGCTACGTAAGATGAGTGGCGATGGGGCATCATAGTATTCGATGAACTACCAGCGAGAACTCGAATTCGCCCGCCGTGTGGCCGTAGCGGCGGGCGACAACGCGAAGCACATTCGCGCGAGCGGCATTACCGCCGAGACGAAACCGGATGCATCGCCCGTCACCATCGCCGACAAAGAAAACGAGCGCCTCATTCGCGAAGCCATCGAGCGCGAGTTCCCCGACGACGGCATCCTTGGTGAAGAAGGCTCCAGCAAAGCCGGCTCCAGCAGCCGGCGCTGGATTATCGATCCCATCGACGGCACGCGCGACTTCGTCCGCGGCAACCGATTCTGGTGCGTCCTGATCGCGATTGAAGAGGCGGACGAGTCGCTCGCCGGCGTGGCGCATTTTCCCATGCTCGACGAGACCTATTGGGCGGCGCGCGGCAGCGGGTCTTACTTGAATCAGGAGCGCCTGTACGTCTCCGCCATCGACTCCATCGACGCCTGTGTGTTCAGCCCCGACGGTCTGCACCTCATCCAGGCTCGCCCGTACCTGCCACGAGTCACGGAGCTGATGCAGCGTTCGTGGGCCGTCCGCTCCTATGGAGGTGCGCTGGATGCCTGCCTTCTTGCGGCCGGTAAAGCGGAGATCTGGTTCGAACCCAAAGTCGAGGTCTGGGACCTGGCCGCGCTGAAGTTGATCATCGAAGAAGCCGGCGGCGCGTTCTTCGCGCTCGACGGTTCACGGCGCATCGACCGGGGCACAGCCATCGGGTGTGCGCCGGGCATCGCGACTTACGTGCGCGAGGCGTTCGGCATCCCTCCAGCTTGATCTCTAATTAAACCCGCACATGCCCGGGTTGCTGCATCTCCCGCTGGGGCAAACCGGCATCTCCGCCGATTTCGTTCCTCCGTTGGCGTGCGCCGCAAACCTGGACAGTTCCTGCTGCAAATGCTTCTGCCCGCAGGATGGGCACTCGATTCCTGGCACGTCCGACGTCCGGCGCACCAGCTTCTCAAACTTCGTTCCGCAATCTTCGCAACGGTATTCGTATATCGGCATAAGAGACCCCTACTCCACTATTAGATTACAAATCCGGTCCATTACGCTACGCACGTCCCCGGTGCGAGCGTTGTAATTGTTCACCAGGATCGAAAAAGCGACCCACTCGCCGTTCAAGCGCTGCACGTACCCCGAGAGCGCGCTCACGTGCGAGAGCGAGCCGGTCTTGGCGTGGACCCGCCCGGCCGCGGCGCCCTCGCCGAAACGCGAGCTCAAAGTCCCATCCTGTCCGCCTACCGGCAGCAGCGAGATCCAGTTTTCCCGCGCCGCCGAACCGTACATGTAGCGCAGCAGCTTGACCACGGTGGCGGGTGTGACCAGGTTGAGGCGCGCCAGCCCCGAACCGTCGTGCAGGTTGTAAGCCTCCGCCTCGATCCCCGCTTCGGCCAGAAACACTTTCAACTCCTCCAGACCCGCTTCGAAGCTCCCGATGTTCCGCCGCGCCCGGCCCACGGCGCGCAGGGCCAGTTCCGCATGCAGGTTCTGGCTCACTTTGCCGGTGATTCGCAGGTCCTCGATCAGCGGGGCTGAAATGCGCCGCGCGAGCTCCGTGCCGGAGGCGGACCCGGAGGGTACCGCGCCGGCAGGCGCTTGCGTGAGGTCCGCTACTTCGTTGGGATACCGATGCTGCGCGGCGGAATCCCCCTCGACCACGATTCCCCGTTCCTCCAACGCGCGGCGGAACACCTGGGCGGCATAACGGGCCGGATCCTCGATCCCCAGCAACAGGTCCTGACCGCGGTCGCGCAACGGAATCGTGCCCCAAAGCCGCGCTTCGAGGCTACCCGGGATCCGCGAAAAATGGATTCGGCGCTCTCCGCCCACTGCCACGGTCCGGATGCGGTTGTCGAGGCGGTAATATTCCACCGGCGGGCTGAACACCAGCGCCGCCAGATCGCCTTCCCGTGCCCCCGGCGTCACAGTGAGCGTGAGAGCGTTGTCGTGGATGGTGAGGGCCGAGACCGGCGGCCCGTCGTCGGATTGCGGATCTTCGATGGCCCAGCCCGACGCGTAGGGCTGCCATAAATACCAGGAGTCGTCGCCTACCACGCCGCCATCGACGCGCTTCACTCCGCGCGCGGCCACCTGGTCCGCGAGATCTTCGATGGCCACCAGTGGATTGCCCGTGACCTCGCCCATCCGGTAGGGGATGGCGCGCGCCGAGAGGTTGGGATCTCCACCGCCCACCAGGCGCAACGTTCCGTGAATTCTTCCATCGCGATCGGGCGGGCTGTCCGCGACGACGCGCGTTTGGAAAGTGAATTCCGGCCCGAGCCGCGTCAACGCCAAGGCGGTCGTAAAGAGCTTGGTATTGGACGCCGGTATGAAGAAATGGTCCGGGTTCAGCTCGTACAGCGTTTTGCCGGTGGTGAGGTCCACGACCTGGATCCCCCAAAACGCCGTCCTGGCGCCGGGGGTCGTGGCCAGCAGCCGCTCGATGCTCTGAGGCAAGGAGGATGCGGAAAGACCGCACGCCAGCGCGAACGCCAGTGCCCCGAGAGCCACTCCCCTGGCCCCTGGCCCCGACCCCGTCGGGGTACCCCGCCTGGCCCCCGCCTTCATCTTCCCGTCACCTTGGTCTCCAGCCAGATCAACAGAATCAGCGCCATCACGGTGCACGTTCCAAGCAGCGGAATCCCCATGACCACTCCCACCCCCTGCGACACCGCCAGGTATCCAAGCGTAGCCGGAGCGACCAGCCCGCCCACCAGCGCCAGGGAGAAAATGCCATTGAAGAAGCCGGGATGATAATACGGAAACCGCCTCCCGATCGCCTCGGCTACCAGGGGATACATGGGGGCGTAGCCGCAGCCCACGAACACGGCGCCCATGGCGGCGCCGAAACCGTTGTTCGTCGAAAACAGGAGCAGGCAGCCGAACAGCGCCAGCAGCACGCTAACCAGCAGCAGGCGGCCGTGGCGCACGCGCGGGAGGATCGCCACCGCGCCCAGGCGGCCGGTCATCAGGCAAAACCAGTACAGCGCCAGGATCAGGAGGGCCGCACTGGGGCTCATTCCCACGCGGCGGATCAGCAGAAGGGGCAGCCAGCCGGCAATCGACCATTCGTTGCCGAACTGAAAGAACAGCAGCAACGCGAACAGGATCGCACCCGGGCTGCGGAAATCCTGCAGCGCCTGGCGCAAGGAGGGCTGCGTTCCCGCGGCCGGAGCGGCGTAGGAGCTTCGGGCATAGATGGCGGCAAAAACTCCGGGCACCGCCGCCATGAAGAGCAGGATGCTCGGCACGGCATAGTACTCCGAGAAAGTGCCGGCCACCAGCAAGGTCGCCGCCAGGCAGCCCAGGCCGTACCAGATGCCGCCCAGGTTCACCGTGCCCGCCGCATCGGCCTGGTAGTTTCGGGAGATGGCGTAAAACAGCGCCATGTCCAAAAGGCCGGCGCCGATTCCCAGGACCAGCAGGCCGGCCACGCGCCACCATTCGGAAAGCGGCGGGGACACCAGCGCCAGGTAAGCCAACGCCAGGCAGGATAGCGCGCAGGCAAACACCAGCAGGAACGTGAGGCCCCGCCGCGCCATGATGCGCCGCGCCAGCCCGGCCGCAGCCACGACCCCCACCGCCAGGCTCAGGAAATAGTTGCCCACTGCGGTGAAGTCCGGCGGGTCGCGATGGTACCCCCAAGCCGGCAAAATCGCCCCCAGCAAGGCCAGCAGGAATCCGGAAAGCAGAAAGCCCGCCAGTGCCTTTCCCCCTCCGGATCCGGCATCCGCGGGGACAATTGCGGCTTTCGAGGGCGCGGGAGTCACTGAGTTCGATTGTACCCTGCCTGATCTACTCCGGTATGCCCCCGATCCGAAGTGCTCCGTAGTGTGGAAAACCATAGCTCGGGTCTACGGAATTTGGGAGGCTTGAAGGAATGGGCCGAACGGAATCAATAACTTACACGTGGCCTTGGACGTGCTCTCCTGAGAGTGGGTTTTTGGGAGGATTTTGGGCCTTTGGTGAGTTGCCTCGTCCGGGCTTTCTGAGGCCCCGCCCCGGATTTCCATCTGCCGGCGCGGGGCTTTTTTTGTTGGAGCCCGATCAGGGGCACTTCTCGGCGTGCAGCAATTCCTGTTCCACCGTCAGCACCAGGCATCCCGGCGACTCGATCTTCTCCAGCGAAAGTCCGTTCCAGAAAAGCCGGGAGCCCATGGCCCAGTGCGGCGGAATGGTCACGCGCATTTCCTTGACCGTGCGGCTCACGATCTGGATCTCTTTATCCTCCGCCAGATACTGCGCCTCGACGCGCGCCGTGATCGCCATGTCGCGCCGCGGCAGCACGATGTGTGTTTCCACGCGGATGCGCTCCTTGCCCCGCTGCACCGTTACCACCACCGGCTTTTCTTCCACGATCTTCGACATGGTTTCAAAGTACTGGCGGGCATTCTCGATCGGCCGGCCCTCCAGCGCTACGATCCGGTCCCCCATCTTCAGCGGGCCGCTGTACTTCTCGGGGAGAAACGACACGAGCACGCCGGGACCCGGATCTTCGGCTTTCCACCCGAAGCCACCCAGGTCGAGCACCGCACCCGACCCGGCCTTCAGGCGCGTGGAGGCCAGCACGTCGTTGCGCTCGTTCACGTCGAACTTGCTCATCTGGATCCAGTAACAGCGCGCGAAAGCGGGCGAATTCGTCTCGCAGTCGATCTCCGCGGGAAACTCGTCGCGCCGGTGTTTGAGGAGCCACTCGAAGATCGTGGTGTTGGCGATGCCGGCTGCGGCACGCCACTCCAGGTTGAGGTCCGCGGACTTGAGCTTCCTGGCCAAAGCCTCGTCGTTCTCCCCGGCGCTCACCCACAAAACTGGTACGTTGGTGAAATTGGCGGTGAAGATGCGATCCGTGTCAATGGCCGGTTGGGGCGACCCGCCGAGCGCCACTGCGGCGGCCCACAAGTCCGGCACCCGCGAGATGGTGTAGAAAACCGCGGCCGCGGCCTCGCCCCGGCCCGCCAGGTAGACCTGCGCCGCATCCACTCCGGAGTTCTGAATCGCATCCTGGACGGCGGCGGCCAGGGCCTCGACACGCTGGTCGATTGCCGTCGCCGTGCCCGAGGACGTGACGACGCGCCAGCCGACCGCCTGCGCCCAAGTCTGCCACTGGGAGGCGTCCGCGGCATCGATCAGGGCGATGGCCGGCGTCTTCACCGGAGAAGGCGCGGGCGGCGGCAACGCGGCCGGAGACTGGGCGGCCAAACACCCATCGAAACACGCGTAGCCGAAACACACCAGAAGGCTAATTGTGCCGCAGGCGCGAACGGATTTTCCGGACCAGTTTTTCGATATCATCCGTCTTCTTCACGGTGGACATGGAAACCACGAAGCGGTCGTTCTTTTCCAGCTCTTCCTTCAACTGTTCGGAAAGCTCAACCAGTTGGGCCGCATCCTTCAGGTTCTGCTCGTGCTCGGCCTTGGCGATCTCGTCGCGCTGCAGCTTGCCGTTGGGCAGGCGGACCTCCTCCTGCTCGGGAGGTGGAGGAGGCGAGGCGCCGCCCCTCTGCGCATCCACCGCCCGCGGAGCCAGCGGAAGAATTGCCGCGATCGAAAACACGAGCGCGCAACGCCGCAACCGTCGCGCTTGGGTGGGACCGAATCTCATGGCAGAACCTGCTCTCATGATAGCCTCTCTTGCTGGTCCAAGGGCCCAGCCACGGCGGAGCAGGCCCAGGCACCCGCTGAAAGACTCGATCGCGCGCACGGCGAAGCTGATCGCTTACGGGTCCTATCGGTGCTCGCCCTCCACCCGCACCACGAAGGCCAGCTTCTCACCCGTTTCGGTGCGGATTCGCGCGGCCAGGGAACGTGCCCCATTTTCGGTGGCTTCCGAGCCGACCAATACGCGCCACATCTCCGGATCTCCGCCGCGAAGCACCACGCTTGCGGCTCCGTAGCGGGTATGCATGAGCCAGCGATAGCGTCGGGCGTTCCCCTGGTCCCGGAACGCGCCCACCTGAACCGCGAAGACGCCCGGCGCTGCGGGCGGCGAACGGAGCACTTCGAGGCGGACGGGGGCCGTGCCCGGCCCGACCATTTCAATGGCCCGTGCGGCTGCCTGCGAGAGATCGATGATCCGCCCGTCAATGAAAGGACCGCGGTCGATAATGCGCACCTCGACCGCCTTGTCGTTCGTCAGATTGATCACCCGGACCCAGGTATTGAACGGGAGAGTACGGTGTGCCGCCGTCAACTTCTCCATCCTGTAGATCTCGCCATCGGCGGCGGCGCGGCCGTGGAACGGGTAGCCATACCAACTCGCCACGCCGGTTTCCACCAAGCCCGTCCCCGGCTCCACAACACAGCCGAGAAGGAGGGCGATCGCGGCCGTGACCGGCAACAGGTTCATCAAAACAACAATCGGCAGCGCGAAAGAAGAACTTTAGCCCATCGGAATCTACTTGACCCTGGAATCGGTTCCGGGCGTTACACTCTATAGGACACTCTCTGTAGGACACCGATTTCCATAGGACGCGATCGGGAAATGAACCAGGCCAATGGCGCGTGCAGGACTGCGGCGGGGCGCCCTGCCGGCAAGTGCGGTCTCTGGCGGAGTCCAAGCTGCACGAAGTCGAACGGCAGATTGCCGACCTATCCAGGCTACGGGACCATCTGCGGGCGCTGCTGGCGGATTGGGACCAACGGCTGGCCGGCGTTCCCGATGGCGCCCGTGCGGGATTGCTCGAAGCGTTACCGGAACTGCCTTCGGAAAAAGGAGCACTGTGATGAAACTGACGGCGACTATATTATTGGGGGCTTGCCTGGTGTACGGCCAGGACCATCAAATGGGCGTGAATCAGCGCGGCGACCAGGTGATGGGATTCTCGCACGAGAAAGCCACGCACCATTTCCGGCTCTATCCCGATGGCGGCGCCATCGAAGTCAGCGCCAACGACCCCCAGGACGCGGAAACCCGCGACCAGATCCAGATGCACCTGTCGCACATTGCGCAGATGTTCGCGGACGGAAACTTTCACGCACCCATGTTGATTCACGACCGCGTTCCGCCGGGCGTCCCGACCCTGGAGCGCTTGAAGAAGGCGATCGCCTGGCGTTTCGAGAAGACCAGCCAGGGAGGGCGCGTGCGCATCGTGACGCATAATTTGGAAGCGCGAAACGCGGTGTACGAGTTCCTGCGCTTTCAGATATCCGACCATCAGACGGGCGACCCCGACGGCGTCTCGGCGCCGCCAGACCGGGGGAAAGAGTCCACAAAGCGCTGAACGACGCCAGCACCACCTTGCGGAATTGGTCTGTCCGCCACTTCGTCAACCACATGCCAGCAAGGCCACCGTATTACAATCCATCCGTGCCTATCTCCCGCCGCGGGATGCTCGCTTGCGCCGCCGCTCTGCCCGTCCGGGGAGAATCCTCCACGCCCGCCCTCAAGATCGTCGTCGCGGGCGGTCATCCGGGCGACCCTGAATGCGGCTGCGCCGGAACGATCGCGCGCTACAGCGATCTGGGCCATAACGTAGTTCTGCTTTACCTGAATCGCGGCGAGGGGTTCTGCGGCGGAGCGAGCCTCGGGCGCTGTGCCGCCATCCGCACCGCCGAAGCCGGGAAGGCCTGCCAGATTCTGAAGGCCCGTGCCGCCTTCGCCGGCCAGTACGACGGGCGCGCGATCGTCGACGCCCCACGCTATGAGGCTTTCGACCGCGTCCTGGCGGCGGAAAGCCCGGATGTGGTATTCACCCAGTGGCCCATCGACAGTCACCGTGACCATCGCGCCGTCTCCATGCTGACCCTCGATGCCTGGTTGAAATCCGGCAAGAGATTTGCGCTTTACTATTACGAGGTCGCCGAGGATACCATGATGTTCTCGCCCGGCGAGTACGTCGACATCTCCTCCGTCGAATCGCGCCGCCGCGCCGCATGTTACGCGCACGCCTCACAGCAGCCCGATAAGTGGTACCCGAAACAGGTGGAGATCACACGGTCTCGCGGCGCTGAGAGCGGCTTCCCACAAGCCGAAGCGTTCCTCCGCCACCCGGAAAGTAAGCGCGCCCTGCTGCCATGACTCCTCTGTTCGACAACCATCCGTCGCCGCCCTCCTCGGAGCGGCTCGAAGAAGGCGCCGTCCTGTTGCGCGGCTTCGCCGTTTCCGAGGCGGCGGCGCTCGTCGAACAAGTGTCGCGGATCGCGCAAGCCGCGCCATTCCGCCACCTGGTCACGCCCGGCGGCTACACCATGTCTGTGGCGATGACCAACTGCGGCCGCGTTGGTTGGGTCTCCGACCGCACCGGCTACCGCTATGCCCCCGCGGATCCCAACACCGGAGCGCCCTGGCCCGCAATGCCCGCGGCTTTCCTCGACCTCGCTCGACGCGCCGCCGCCGAGGGCGGGTTTGCCCACTACGATCCCGACGCCTGCCTGATCAACCGCTACATCGCGGGCGCCAAACTCGGCCTCCATCAGGACCGCGACGAGGAGGATCCCTGGGCGCCGATCGTCTCCGTCTCGCTCGGCCTGCCCGCCGTGTTCTTGTGGGGAGGCAAACGCCGCTCGGATCCGCTGCGCCGCCTGCGGCTCGAAAGCGGCGACATCGCGGTGTGGGGCGGTCCCGCGCGCTTCGTCTACCACGGCGTCGCTCCGCTCAAGGACGGGCAGCATCCGCTGACCGGCGCCGCCCGCATCAATCTTACGTTCCGAAAGGTGTACGGATGTCCAGAGGCAGGGTTTACATCGTAATTCGCCGTGCAAGGCCAATAGAATCACCGCTATTTCCCGAAACGTCAGGGTCTCACCGTAGCCGCTTGTGATATTCTCTAAGAATCGGTTAAACCCATGCGGAAATCCATATTCCTGGCCTGCGCCGCGACCATTGGCACAGCCCTGACCGCGTTTTCCCAGGCCGCGCCTCAGCAGGTTCCGCCGAGACCCCCGGCTCCGCCCCCGTACAACTGTGAGCCCGTCAACCCCAACGCTACGCCGGAGGCGCGCGCGCTGCTGAAGACCTTGTGCGCGGTCTCGGGCAAGGGCATCCTGTCGGGCCAGCACAACTTTCCGAATCAACGGTCGCAGGACACCGACCGGGTGTTCGCGGCTACGGGCAAGTATCCGGCCATCTGGGGTTCGGATTTCGGCTTCCTGGACGGCGAGGACAAAGATTCGATCGTGCATCGGGACCTGATGATCGAGGAGGCCAAGAAGCAGGCCGCCGCCGGATCCATCATCTACCTGTGCTGGCACATGCTGCGGCCGACCGAGGATGAGCCCGGCAAGGCGGGCGAGAACGGCAGGCCCAGCGAAAGCTGGCGCGGCAGCGTGCAGGCGCGCCTCACCGACGATCAGTGGCAGGAACTGATCACTTCCGACACGCCGCTTCACAAGCGCTGGGAAAAGTACATGGATACGGCGGCCGGTTTCTTGAAGCAGCTTCAGGATGCTCATATTCCGGTGCTGTGGCGGCCCATGCACGAGAACAACGGCAACTTTTTCTGGTGGGGCGGCCGTCCGGGACAGTTCGGCACGGCGCAACTGTACCGCGAGGTGTACTACCGCATGGTGAATGTCCACCACCTGGACAACCTGCTGTGGGTGTGGAACCAGAACGGCCCGGCCCCCTTTGGCGAGTTTCACCAGTTTTTTCCCGGCCAGAGCTTCGTCGATGTGGTCAGCTACGACAACTATCGCACGCTGGACGACCGATATTACTGGGAGATCCTGGACTTGGCCAACGGCAAGCCCATGGCACTCGGCGAGGTAGGGACCCCGCCATCGGCCGAAGTGCTCAAGTCGCAGCCGAAGTGGGTGTGGTTCATGGACTGGGGCGGCGGAGTCGATCGGCAAGCCGACCGGCTGAAGACGGCTTATAGCAATCCTTGGGTGATCGGCCGGGGCGATCCGCTACCCAAGTAAGAGAGGGGAGTAGAATCCTGGTGATGATTCGGACTACAGGCTCGATTATTGTAATTGCGGCCTTCGCGGGCGCGGCGTTCGCCCAGCCGGAGGTGATGGCTTGGGGTAGCCTGACCGGCCTGCGCGTGGATGGCCACCTTCTGGAGCTCAGTACCAGCATGTGCATCGCGCAGCCCGAACTAGCGGGGGTGAGTTGCACCGGCCGCGAGAAACAGCAGAACAGTTACTCGCGCAACGGCAAAACCGAAACCGTCAGAGTCCAGATGCGCGCCCCGCGCGAGTTCCGCGGTCCCCAGGGCGCCGGCTGGATGATGACTGCCACCGAAGTGGTGGAAGACACCGGCCCCGCCACGGCCAAAATCGATCTCGAATTCACTTCCCCGAACGAAGCCGACATCGGCGGCGCCTTCCTCGGCATCGAGCTCCCCGCCTCGGTCTTTTCCGGCGGTTCCGTCGAACTCATCGAGCCCGATCCGCCCACCGCCGAGCGAACGTCTTTGGCCGCCGGGGCTCTCGATCAGAATGAATACCTGCGCGCCACCGCCAAGGGCGCGCGCTTCGTGTCCCGCAGCCGCCAGATCGAGGTCGCCTTCAACGAGCCGACCCTGATCGTGGTCCGCGACGACCGCCGCAAGGGCAGCTACAACCTCCAGGTCCTGCTGGCCGTCCTCACCGGCAAAACCACTGCCCTCCAGACCGGCAAGAAGAGCTTCTCCTTCAAAGTCACTGGCGAGATCGACAAGAACCCGGTCGAAATCGCGCTCGACGCCTCGCATCCCGGCCAGATGTTCGATGGCCTCGGCGGCAACTTCCGCCTCCAGAACGCGCGCACCGACCCCCAGGTCATCGACTACGCGCTCCAGAACCTGCGTGTCGCCTGGGGCCGCGTGGAGATGCCCTGGAGTATCTGGCATCCGGATGAGACCACCGATCCGCTGGCCGCCGCACGGGCCGGCAACGTCAATCCGCGAGTGCAGCAGGCCATGGAGATGGCCCGCAGGCTCGCGCAAAAAGGAATCCCGGTCATCGTCAGCGCATGGCATCCGCCCAATTGGGCGGTCCTGGGTGCCAGTGCGGGCGGCGGTGGTGGCCGCGGCTTGGCCCCGGGTGGCCCGGCCCCGGGTGGCGCAGGGCGCGGTGCTGCAACACCTCAAGGCGCAGGCCGCGGCGGGGCCCTATTCCCTCCCCCTCAGCAAGCCGGCCCGCGCGGCAATCCCCTCAACCCCGAGAAGATGGCCCGCATCAAGGACTCCATCACCGGCTACCTGCTCTTCCTCAAGGAAAAGTACGGCGTCGAGGCCGCCATGTTCACCTTCAACGAATCCGACCTCGGTATCGATGTCCGCCAAACCCCGCGCGAGCACGCCGAGCTCATCAAGACCCTCGGCGCCTGGTTTGCGAGCAAGGGCCTCGCTACCAAGCTCGCGCTGGGCGACACCTCCGACGCCAACCCCATCGAGTTCATCAAGCCCGCCATGCACGACCCCGAAGCCGTCAAGTACATCGGCGCCGTGGATTTCCACTCCTGGCGCGGATGCACCGACGAGATCCTCGCCCAGTGGCGCGATGCCGCCCGCGAGCTGAACGTCCCCCTGGTGGTCGCCGAAGGCAGCACCGATGCCGCCGCGTATCGCTATCCCCAGATTTTAAACGAGCAGTCGTTCGCCCTTTACGAGATCAATCTCTACCTGCGCATCCTCTCCATCGCCCAACCGAGGTCGATCCTCCAGTGGCAACTCACCGCCGACTATTCGGTCCTCGCCGGCGGCGGCATCTTCAACGACAACGGCCCGCTCCGCCCGACGCGCCGCTTCTGGAATCTCAAACAACTTGCCTCGACGCCCCCGCGCTCTTTCTCGCTGCCGGTGGCCTGCGACAAGCAACCCAATCTCACCTGCGCCGCTTTCGGCAATATCGCCGAGGGCATCTACGCCGTCCACACCGTAAACAACGGCGCTGCCCGTACCGCGACCCTCACGGGCCTTCCGCCCGGCGTGAAGCAACTACGCCTGTGGGTCACCGACGCCGAACACGGCATGCAAGAGTCCGACCGCATCCCCGTCACCGGCGGCAAGGCGCAATTCTCACTGGCCGCCACCAGCTACACCACGGTAATCGCCGGCGATCAGTGAGGTGGACTAGCGCCGCGCGGAGTTCCCACGCACCCGATCGGCTGCCCCTTGGTAATCGGCGGCGTCGCCACTATATAAAGGACCACGCCGTCGATGGGCGCATCCACCACGGCGGTCCGCTGACCGAAAAAGTCGGTGATCTCGGCCAGCACCGCGCCCTTCGACACCGTTTGGTCGCGCTCCACTTTCGGGTACAGAATCCCCGTTTCCGGGCTCGTGATGACCACCGTAGGATCCAGATAGACCGCCCGCTCGAGCGGCGCCGGCCCGGAATCGGTCATCTTTAAATGGAACAGCACCCCGCGAATGCCTTCCACGATCTGCGCCACCGACTGCGGATCGCTCGTCCCCAGGTAGCCGCTTTCCACCGTCATGGCCGGCTTGCCCCGCGTGATGGCCGTGGTCGAGCAGTAGAGCGACCGCGCCGGGTCGGCCGGACGCCCGCGGTCCACCAGGATGTGGTCGATGCCGAACGCCAGCGCCAGCTCCGCGATGGCGGCGTCCATCTCCGCGCGCCCCGTAACGGTCTGGTACACGTACGGCCGCAGCGACTCGTTGCCGTCGCCGCAGTGGAGGTCCAGCAGGTAATCCGACTTCTCGATCACCTCCTTGGTGATGGCGAAGGCGATTCGCTCGGAGACCGTGCCATCGATCCTGCCCGGGTAGACGCGGTTCAGGTTCTTCCCGTCGATCGGGCTGAAGTACACCGTGCGCCCCAGGAACGAAGGCATGTTGGCCACGTGCACCATCACGACCGTGCCGCTCAACCGGTCTGGATCGACCTGCTCGCGGAACTTCTGCAACGCCAGGATGGGCGGATATTCATACCCGTGGTTGCCGGCAATGAGCGCCAGCACCGGCCCCGGCCGGGCGCCATAAACCGTGGTCACCGGGATCTGGGTGGCGGAATCGGCCCCGGCGGGGACCTCGATGATACGCGATTCGATCCGTGGGGATTCGACAGGCATCCCGACATTGTATCCCGTTGGGTTCTCACACCCAACCGTTTGCGTGATAAGCCCCGTCGGCCCCGCTCATTTATCCACAGAATGTTGATTTTTAAGATATTAGGGCGTGGAAATCGTATTGCAGGTGTGCTGGCGGCGAATATGGACAAAGACACCCTGACAATTATCGACAATCGGACTAACGAATCTTATACCATCCCGATTTACCGCGGCACGGTGCGTGCCATGGACCTGCGCCAGATCAAGACCGGGCCGGACGATTTCGGCCTGATGACCTACGATCCGGCCTTCATGAACACGGCTTCCTGCACCAGCGCCATCACCTACCTGGATGGCGACAAAGGCATCCTGCGCTACCGCGGCTACCCCATCGAGCAACTCGCCGAGCACTGCAGCTTCCTCGAGGTGGCGTACCTCCTGCTGCAGGGCGAACTGCCGACGGCCGAAGAGCTCGAAACGTGGAATTGCGAAGTCATGCGCCACACCATGATCCATGAAAACCTCAAGAAGTTTATGGACGGCTTCCACCACGACGCGCACCCCATGGCCGTCCTGAACAGCACCGTGGCGGCGCTCTCCACCTTTTATCCCGATGCGCGCAACATCGGCGACGCGACGTGCCGGCGCAAGCAGATCGCCCGGCTGATCGGCAAAATGCCCACGCTGGCGGCCTACGCCTACCGGCACCGCCTGGGCCTGCCCTACATCTACCCCGACCCCGAGCTGTGCTACACCAAGAACTACATGAACATGCTGTGGAGGCGCACGGAGCCCAAGTACGCCGCCAACCCGGTGCTGGCGCGCGCGCTCGAAGTGCTCTTCATCCTGCACGCCGATCATGAACAGAATTGCAGCACCAGCGCCATGCGCGCCGTGGGCAGCTCCAATGCCGACCCGTTCTCCACGGCGGCCGCGGCCATCGCCGCGCTCTCCGGCCCGCTGCACGGCGGCGCCAACGAAGAGGTGCTGCGCATGCTCGGTGAGATCGGCTCCAAGGACCGTATCCCAACCTTCATCGAACAGGTGAAGGAAGGCAAGCGCAAACTCATGGGCTTCGGCCACCGCGTGTATAAGAACTACGATCCTCGCGCCCGCATCATCAAGCAGGTGGCCGAGGAGGTCTTTGAGGTCACGGGCCGCAATCCCAAGATCGATATCGCGCTGGAGCTGGAGCGCATCGCGCTCTCCGACGACTACTTCATCAAGCGCAAGCTCTACCCCAACGTGGACTTTTACTCGGGCATCATCTACCAGGCGATGGGCTTCACTCCCGACCAGTTCACGGTGCTGTTCGGCATCCCGCGCACCGTCGGCTGGCTGGCGCAATGGCAGGAAATGCTGCAAGACCCGGAGAGAAAGATCGCCCGGCCGCGCCAGATTTACGCTGGCGAAGATCGCCGCGAGTTCGTGCCCATTACGCTCCGCGGCCGGCAAGCGCGAGAGATGTCTCTGGCGTAGCACGCCACTGGACCGCTCGCTTACGCTCGCGGCTCCGAACCGAGCCACGACCGTAAGGGAGTGGTTGTACGGTTATTTCGCGACCCCTACTCCAGCCCGAACACCAGCAGCGCATGCCCGGCGGCGATCGCTACGTACTGTTTGCCATCGCTCATGTAGCTGATCGGATTGGCGTCGATCCCGCCCCCGCCGCCGGTCTCGAAGCGCCACAACAGCGCGCCCTTCCCGGCATCCAGCGCGAAGAATGAAGTGCCGTTGGAACCGAACACCAGACCTCCGGCGGTGGTCATCAGGCCGGAGTTCGAAGGCAAGTGCAGCTTGTACTCCCAGCGCAACTGGCCGGTCGCCACTTCGAGAGCGCGCACCGCGCCGTACGGCTCTTCGTCCAGGTAATCGGTCTGGCCGCCGCCGTTGAACAGCGCCCCGGGCTTGTACTCGGCGTCCCCCTTGATATAGATCGCCGCCATCTCCTTAACGTTGACGTAGTAGAGATCGGTCTTGGGATTGTAGGTCGAACTGTACCAGTTGGACCCGCCGGCCAGACTCGGCCAGATCAGAGTCCCCTCGGTGCTGGGAACCGCGGCCGGCACACGCATGGGCCGCCCCGCTTCGTCCAGGCCGCTCGCCCAGGTCTGCTTGACGTACGGCCGGCCCGCGATGAACTTCCCGTTGGTGCGGTCGAGCGCGTAGTAAAAGCCGTTGCGATTCGCCAGCACCACCATCTTCCGCGGCTGTCCCTGGGCCATCCCATCGGCCAGAATCGGAGTCTGCGTCGAGTCCCAGTCGTTCATGTCGTGCGGTGTATATTGGAAGTGCCATTTCTTGGCGCCGGTGTCGGGATCGAGCGCGATCAGGCAATCCGAGTACAGGTTGTCGCCCGTGCGCACGTCACCGTTCCAGTCGGGCCCCGGATTTCCCGTTCCCCAGTAGACCGTGTTGCTCTCCGGATCGTACGCGCCGGTCACCCAGGTGGCGGCCGATCCGGTCTTCCAACTTTCGCCCTCCCACGTCTCGTTCCCCGGCTCGCCCTTGGCGGGGATGGTGTTGAAGCGCCACAGCCGCTTCCCGGTCCTGGCGTCGTAGCCGTCAATGAATCCCCTGGTGCCGTACTCGCCGCCCGCCATTCCGGCGATGATCTTGTCCTTTACCGCCAGCGGCGCTCCCGTGCTGGAGTAGCCGCTCTTGTAATCGGCCATCGTCACGTCCCATCGGAGACTGCCGGTGCGTGCGTCCAGCGCGATCAGGTGCGCATCGTTACTGCCGTAGTACAGGGTGTTGCCGAGAATCGCCAGGCCGCGGTTCACCTTGCCGCAGCATAGCCGCAGATCGGCCGGGAGATCCTTCTGGTAACTCCACAAGGTGCGTCCCGTGGCGGCGTCGAGCGCCTCCACCACGTTGGGCGGCGCGGTGATGAAGAGCGTGCCGTCCACTACGATGGGCGACGTTTCAAACGTATCCAGCTCGTCCACCTGGCGCATCCAGGCCACGCGAAGCTTCGCGACATTGCCCGCGTTGATCTGGTCCAGCGGCGAGTAGCGCTGGCCGGTGTAGTCGCGTGAGTAGGTCAGCCAGTTGCCCGGCTCTTTGTTGGCGTCGCGGATGCGCTCGTACGGCACGTTGATCTGCGCCAGGAGCGCCGCCGGCGCAAACAACCACATCAGACTTCTCATTTCCTCTCCTTCAGAGACGCCAGGTAGGCCACCACGTCCGTCAACTCCGCATCCGAAAGTTGCCCCTTGTACGACGGCATCGGCGACTTGCCTTTCTGCTTGTCGAGCTGCGCAATGTCGCCTTTCCAGAAGGAATACGAGCGCCCCGAGCTGTCCCGGACCTGAATCGAAAACGAGTCCTCGTTCACGCGGATTCCGGTGACGCTCGCGCCGCTCCTGGGAACCACCGTGACCAACAGATAGCCCTCGGGGACGGCCGCCTGCGGATCGACGATCGATTCGCGGAGGTAGGCACCGCTTCGCGACTCGCCGATCGTGGAAAGATCCGGGCCGGCGACGCCGCCCTCGCCATGGATCGAATGGCAGCCGGCGCAATTGCCCTTGCCGCGATAGATCTCCGCCCCGCGCGCCGGGTCGCCGGGCACGGGCTTCATCGGCGCCTTGCCGAGCGAACGCACGTAAGCGGCCGCCTGCCGCATCTCGTGGTCGGACATGGCGCCGGCCCCCGGCATTTCGGTGCCTCGAATCCCCTCCTCGATGACTTTCAGGAGCGCGGCGTCGTCCGGCGCGTGGCGCAGCTTCGGCCGCGTGAGCGCGGGTCCGCGGCTGCCCTCGCCCTTGGCCCCGTGGCACCGCGAGCAGTGCACCTGGAAGAGCTTCTCGCCGCGCAACAGGTCGGCGCGGCTGGCTGGAAGTTTGACCTTGGTTTCCGTTCCCGCCGCCAGCGCCGCGATGGCAGACAGCACGAGTAATGGCGCTAGCTTCATGATAGGGATTTATCTTATCGTAGTCGGGGGCTTACTGCTTGAGGCTCGCGGCCCAGTTCAACACGACCGTGATGGGATTGGGCGGCGGGTCGCTGGTTTGCGTGTTGATCAGGAAGCGCTGCCCATCGCGGGCAGGGACATAGTTGGTGCGAAGCGCACTCACGCCCACGGGGACGCGAGTCTGGAAGAGCGGCTTAGGCACTCCGAACGACGGACCCGCGCCAATCGAGACCGCCATCAGCTTCCGGTCTTCGGAGAGATAGTAGATCTCGCGTCCATCCCGCCGCCAGCGGGGTTCGTACCCGCCGCTTGTGGAGACCTGCCATCTCCGTTCGGATTGAGGAAAAGTCTGGACGTAGACTTCATACCTGCCCGTCTCGTTTGAGGTGTAGGCCAGGAATCGTCCATCCGGCGAAAAGTTGCCGTGCATCTCATCGGCCGGCGACCCCAGAAAGCGAACTGGTTTTTTGTCTGCTAGAGGCAGCACCCAAATGTCGTAACCGGACTCACCGGTTGTCACTGTGTAGACTATGTTCGCCGCATCGGGGGACCAGTCCGTGGGGAGGACATTGATGGCCCCAAGATGGGCCACGCGCTGCGCGGCATCGGTAAGCACGGGCTCGTCACTGCCGCCCCCGGCAGCGCTCTTCTGGAAGATCTCGATCAAGCCGTTCCGACTCGTCCGAAAAAGAAGCCTGGCGCCATCGGGCGACCAGACCGGCCCCGCGTTCACCAGTTGCGTGGACTCAAAGAGGGAGGTACTGCGCCGCGTAAGGTCGGTGAGCCAGATGTCGGGAAAGCCCCGCCTGGGGTTGACCAACGATGTTGCCAGCCGATTGTCGTCGGGAGAAAGCCGGAAGTCGGCGTAATCGCCCTCGTCGTTCACCGGTTCGAGCGAGTTGCCGGCGCGGTCAAACCAGGTCAGCCGGCCGCGATGAAGAATCGGTCCGGCGTAGGCCAGCGTGCCGGTTTGGGAGACCGAGACAGGCCCATATCCGTAGGTCGAATGGCCAACCTGTGCTGCGACGCTAAACGCCTGGCCGGTGAGTTCGAGACGCTGCGCGTCGAACGCCTGCGCCAGTAACGTGTCGCCCTCCAGAAAGAGCAGGTAGCCAGGCGAAACATACTGTGTGCTCGTATCCAGGTGCAAGAGGAACTTCCTGGTCTTTCCGTCGAGCGACCCGGCGTAAACCCCGCTGGCCTCGGGCGAGCCTCTCACGGTGAAAAGGAAATGGCGGCCGTCGGGCAGCAAGTGCGGCCAGCGGTGCGATTTCTCCTGGCGCGAGGCGTCGAACCCGGTTACCGGAGTAGCCTTCCCGCCAGCCGATGGAATGCTATAGATGGGGCTGTTTCCGGCAGAGACCAGGATCGTGTCTCCCGGCCCCCATGAGCCGCCACGGGACTCCCCAAGGTGATCGGAGACTACTTGTATCGGTCCGCCGCCGGCCGGAATCTTCTTCAGTTTCCCTTCGGAGAAGAAGCCGACCCAGCGGCTGTCGGGGGACCAAATCGGATCCTGGGCGCTCTCGGTCCCGGGCACCGGGCGGGCGGCCACTTCGTCCATGCGGCGCAGCCACAGCATCGGTCTGGCTCCGGCTTCGGAAGCGGCGAAAACAATGGCACGGCCATCGGGCGAAAGCGCGATCGTCGGGGCGGTAACCGTGGCTGTCTGCGAGCCGGCAAGGACCGTCTTCTCGGGAGGATAGATCACGAAACGGGAGATTTCGGCCGCGGGACGCGGGCGCAAATACAAGGCGGCCAGAGCGCCAAGGAGAGTCACTGTCAATATCCACGCGGCATACTCGCGCCACGGCTTGCGCGCAGGAGCGGCGGCTGTCGCGACCGGCGCTCCGGCGCCCGCGATCCACTCCAGTTCGTCCTTCAGATCCCGCGCGGACTGCCAGCGCCGATCCGGATCTTTGGCGAGGCACTTGGCGACCACGCGCTCCAGCGAGGGGGACGCTACCGGGACAACACTCGTAAGCGGCGGCGGCTGGCGCTCCATGATGGCCGCGGTCACGCTGGCCTGGCTCTCACCGGCAAACGCCCGCTTGCCCGTCACCATCTCATAGAGCACCGCGCCAAAGGCGAAGATGTCGCTGCGCGCGTCGGCATCCTTGGCCTCGAGTTGCTCCGGCGACATGTACTGCAAGGTGCCGAGAATGGTGTTGTCTTTGGTGAGCGCGATGGTCTCGGTAGCCGCGGGCGCCGCGCCCGCACGGCTCCGGCTCCATTTCGCCAGGCCGAAATCGAGAAGCTTGACGCCCGATTTGGTGACCAGGATGTTGGCCGGCTTGAGGTCGCGGTGGACGATGCCCTTGCCGTGCGCTGCGTCGAGCGCATCGCAGATCTGGGCGGCATACTTGAAGACCTGCTCCAGGGGCAGCGGGCCTTTGAGCAGCGGCCCGTCGATGTACTCCATGACGAGATAGTTTGGGCCGACGTCGTGGAGCGTGCAGATGTGCGGATGATTCAGCGCGGCCACGGCGCGAGCTTCGCGCTCGAAGCGCTCGCTGAACTCACTGGCCGAGACCTTGACGGCGACGATGCGGTCGAGCCGGGTGTCGCGCGCCCGGTAGACCTCGCCCATGCCGCCCGCGCCAATCGGAGCGAGGATCTCGTAAGGGCCGAGTCGGCTGCCGGCGTCAAGGGGCATGGATGCTCAATTATACATGCACGGGGGATCACTCGCTCCGCAGCGCCTTCACTGGATCGGCGGTGGCCGCCTTCCACGCCGGCCCGGCACTCGCCAGCACTCCGACCGCCACCAGCACCGCGCCCGACGTTACGTAGGTGAACGGATCGGCGCTGCTGATCTCGTACAGCAGGCTGCCCATCAATCGGTGCAGCAGCAGCGCGGCCACAGCGCTGGCGGCCAGTCCCGCGCCCACCGGGATCATGGTGTCCCGCATGATGACGCCCACCACTTCGAGAGGACTGGCGCCCAGCGCCACCCGGATCCCCACTTCGTGCGCCCGAAGGCTCGCGGTGTACGCCGAAGAGCATGCGGAACAGTCCGCCTTGTTCCAGGAGCCGATCGAAAAAGATGCCACAAGAATCGCGCGTGAGAGCAAGCGAACAGCCTTTCAGGGGCTGTTGTACCTAGTCCGTCTTGCCGCGCCGTTTGAACCCCAACGCACGCTCGGCAACGGAACGGCGAATTCGGGATTCTGGATTAGCCTGCTGCTGATCGGTCGCGCTTCCGGCGCCCCGGAGCAGATCGGTCAGTACGTCATGTGTTCGACGCCTTTGTAGCTTCCCAGTTTCAAAGTCCACCTGGCTTGCCGTTGTCAGTAGGCACCGAAGGCAAGCCGTAGCGCACCTCGCGTGGTGGTGCTCGTCCCTGAACATGACCGCAAGCGCTCTGCGGCACCACTGCTCAGCCATCGCTGCGAGTTCGAGGACGTGCCCAGCGCCGACAGCCGTGTTATCGAAAAGCTGAAGTCCTAATCGATCGCCCGACCCGACAGGGCTGAATACTACTCCTAGCTCCCGATGGTCCAATTCAAGGATTTCGGCACCAGCCAGTTTTAGAGCATGCCCTAAGGTAGTGACGCATTCCGAATTGAGTCCAGCATAAGGGACCTCCGAAAAGTCCAATTGCACCAGATCGGTCACATGGATTGCCGCCAGGCGTAGGTTGCGCATTACCGGCGCATCACCGGCTTCCCAACATGGCCGGAAGCGATCAGAACATAACGGCGGATGCCTCTCAAAGCCTTTGGGCAAATTCTCGCGGCCATCACCGATTTTCTTTTCGCTGTCCGCGAAACCGCAGCGTGTACATCGTGCAAAACCCCGATCATGTTCGCCGCGATTATACGCAAGCAGTTCGCCGCCCTCGGACAACATAGCCCTACAACCTCTGATCCCACCGAAAGTCGCGATCGTGCTGGTCCGCGACCCGGAGACAAACGCCATTGTGGCCAAACTGGTATGTCCGACTCGCTCGGTGGTGCCCGACCATTTTGGCGGGTCCCACTCCGCGGTAGAATATCCGTGCCGCGGTATGAGAAGGCTTTCACCGGAACCGAGCCCGGTGCCACATCCGGCGATGGAGCAGCCTGCTGGTGGGGCGGGCATCCACGAATACGATACATGGCCGGCCGCGCACGTATAGAGCCAGGCGCGCCGGCCAAACCCGGTGTCGTCCTGACCACGCCCCCAAGAACGCAGGACGCCGTGCGACCGATAGATGCGGCCTCCTACCAGAAGGGACGATCCTGGCACATACTCACTCACTGCTAGAATGCCCTGCCGCTCAAGGCATACAGGATCCTTTCCACCGCCGAGGTGAAGAGGTGATCTCAGCCCTTGTAGTCCAATCGGAAACCCATACCGTGGGAGAAACCGCCGAGTGCCCAGTTCTTCAATAACGGTGGAGCGCCACAGGCTCCGTGCCTGATAGGCGATAGCGTTCAATGTCGATTTGGGAGGGTTGGCCTCCTCGAGGAGCCGTTTCCATTCATCTGTCAGTCCGTCGTAGTCGTCGCACCAATTGATCCATGCGGCATGAAACTCCTTCTTGACCGCATGAATCACATCCGGCCAGTTAGACAACTGTGATTCCAGAGGCGTAAATTCTAAGAGCCGTCGGACCGATTGCTCTACCCCATCAGCATGCACTGTTAAGTAGTCCAGGAACCTCTCGAATTGTTCAGCCACGGAACTACTCCCGGCGGGGCTCCACCATTGCTCAGGATGGTTCATCTGTTCGTGGTAAGCGAATTCGGGTAGCTCACGCTGCAGAAAATCATTTTGTGCAAGTGGCACCTGGGAACGTCGGCATAGCCATCCTATTTGCTGAAACGCCTTCATTGCGCCCACGTGCGTTCCTTCGGGATAGATGGACCGGAAGAACTCGCCGAGCAGAAATGCGTGCAGATGACGGCGGCCAAACCGTTCACGATTCAGGAGTATAGAGAGTCTCCGTAGCGGCTGGCCAAAAAAGGCGCGGAAGTCGTGGAACACTGCATGCTCGTAGGCGTTCTGCCTGGCGTATGTCAGGACCAAAGCCGAGCCGTCCGCACGGCGCCCCGCTCGTCCGCCACGCTGCTGATAGTTCCCTTTGCCGGGCGGAACATTAGCGAGCAGGACACCAGACAACCCTCCAATGTCGATGCCCACCTCTAGTGTTGTCGTTGCACTCAATACGTTTCGCGCTCCGCGCGAAAATAGATCCTGTAGACGCCGATTCTCTTCGGATTCAAGTTGGGCAGAATGCTCTTCCGCCCATAGCCCCTGCCGAAATACCGGATCTTCCACAAAGGACCTGCGTGGCCCGGCGATCCTAGGATGTCCGAGCAACTCGCTCTCATTTATCTCCACCAGCGTGCTTGCGCTCTCGGACGCTGGTGCACAGCCTGAAACGCTGCGTGGCCAAATCCGATTGGTCACGTTACATCGGAAAAGCTCAGTGGCCCTCTTCAGAGCGAGCCCTCCGAAGACGAGCCGGATGCTGTCTCTTGGCACTCCATCGCGGTTCTGCCGAGGCATTGATTCGATCCACGCAAACGACGGGTGGACAGCCAGCCGTAATAGGCAATCGAACGCTTCCCGCAGAACATCACGCGCGCATTTATCGGCCATAGCACCATCAGCGCCCCAAGCCCGCAACACAGCAGTGCAGAACTGGTTCCGACGCGACGCCGTTGCGCCCTCTCTAACACCGATGAAAGGGATAAGGGTTGGGCCACTACGATCGCTCAGGCTTACCCATCGGCCCAAGGGATAGTAAAAGGATTCGTAGTCTTCCTTCTCCGAGCCGAGTGTGATCGCTGTGTCGTGGCGTATCGTGTCACAAAGAAAGCGCAGGAAATTGGGCCAGTCGGCCACCATCCTGTCGGAAATCCGAACTGGGATAGCCGCTAGCAACGAGTCGCCGGGCTTGAGAGCGTCCAACCCAGGGTATGTGACTTCGGCCAAGCCGGTAGTCTCCAGCGTGAGCTGGTCCCAACCGGGCACTGCAAATTCGCGAATGAGTAGTGCCTTGGTATTGCGCCCGACCATTCTTGCGTTGGCTTCCCAAACTTGCTGGCTCCACTCATGAGCTTGCTGGCCCATGGCGTGTTCGCGAGCGAAGAACTGGGGAATTAGAGGATGGCGGGAGACCCGCTGTTGCCATTCATCCATTGTGATTCCCTGGCGAAAACCCGCCAGCCTCCTCTTCTTCTCTTCAAGCTCCCGTTCGACATCAAACCGCTCGTGCTCCGTGAGTGCACCATCCTGAAGGTCTTCAGCCAGGCGACGGATGTCTCTCTCCAAGCGCAGGCGAGACTGCTCATCGGAAGCGCCCTGCCGCAGTACATCGAATAGAAGAGACCGGCCCATTTGGATTTCATGCTGGTACGTCAGTGTCGGTCCAAGCCGGGCAGCCTCCCGGCGGCTATCACTAAATACAAGCAGGCGCCGACCGCGAGCGGGCAACCAGTCACGCCCCGCCTCCGCATCCGCGGGCATCGAAGCCAGGATCGTCTCTGCAACCACGGGAAGGATGAGGGAATCGACCAGAGATACTGGGCCAAACTCGTCGCTTTGCGCGCCGCAATTGGGGCATGAATCGATGAACTCCAACGCCACCACCGGCGAACTCTGGTCCGGCTCACATCGTCGCGTCTTCATACTGAACTGCACGGCTCGTTCTGATGCCTCGGGGGACGCCAATCGCGCGTACCGGTATAGAGGCGCGGGTGACCCACCCCAACGCTGTCGCAAGTGAAGTGTGTTGGTTTGTGTCCGGAGTACGCCAGAGAGCATCGCTTCTCCACAAATCCTGCAGCGGCACAAAGTCAACATGGCGGCACCGCAATCCGGACAGCTCTCGCGCACGTCAGCAACAATACGCCCGCCACCTGGCAACCGACTCTCTTCCGTAGCGGCGCAGGCTGGGTTGACGCAGACGCTCACCGTCGAAGGGGCGCGTGCCATTACGTGGAGTTTATGGGGCGCGATGGGCAGTTCGCCCGCGCCGTTGCGCGCCCGAGCGCCGAGCCTGAGCAGCGAAACAGTCGCGGATAAAGCGGAAGCAGTCGCCTCTCCCCAAACGGCGCGTGCTAAGTCCGTGATCGCGATGATGCCGCTGGCACGACTCCCCCAAAGCGCCGCTTCGAGGCGGTGAAAAAGAGGTGATCGTTCGAGAATCTTCCGCAAGACACGTGCAGGAACGTTGTCCTGGGTTATGAAGGGTATTGCCGCGACATTTGCAAGACCCTCACCAATGTCGCGGACTGAATTGGCACAGTCGGCATCTTCGACGAGTTCGCCCTCGGCCAGTAGGACAGATCCATCCAGCCGGGTCAGACCTAGGCTTTCAGGTCTGCACTCCGACTCCGGGGGCAGAACCTCAGGCAGTTGGCCTCGCGCCACCTGTCCCTCGATCACTCGCACAAGTTCGGACGGTTTGCTGAAGAGCACCGAGCTGAATGCGCGAACATCTCCTCCCAGCGTGGCGGAGGTGGTGATATGCAAAACCTCCTGCGGTTCTCTGCCGCAGCGGATTAAGATTCTGCGCAAGAGCAGGGTCAGCTCGGCGGCAAGCGTGCCCGCGTAAATGTGGGACTCATCCAGCACAAAGGTCCGGAGCGCGTTACCAAAGAATACCGCATCCTGCGGGCGGCACAACATGTACTCCAACATGGAGTAATTGGTGACCAGCACATCCGGAACCTTACGTCGGGCTTCTTCACGAGTGCGTCGGCGGGAGGCATCAAATCTCGGGTAACCGGTCCTGTTAGCCTCGGTATCGTCCTCGGGTGTTTCACCGGTGAAATGGAAGAGTGAAACCTCCGACTGTCCCCGCAGCCATTTGTAGAGCCGGTCGACCTGGTCGTTAACGAGCGCGTTCAGCGGGTAGAGAATGATCGCGCGGACGCCGGACTCCTCCGCCCCTCGTGGATGCCGGTAAAGATCATTCAAGAGAGGCAGGAGAAATGCTTCTGTCTTACCCGCCCCAGTCCCGGCCGTTACGGCAATCCCGGGCCGCGATCCACCTTCGTCCAGGCCTGCGCGCAGGGCCGTCTCCTGGTGAGAGTAAAGCTGACGGTCGAGTGGTATGGCTTTCGTTCTGTCCAGTTGTGCGATAAGCTTTGGCGAGACTACCTCTTCAACGGCCAAGTCTTTCAAGCTATGGCCGGACAAGCGGGATGGAAACACGGCTTCCACCCAGATCCCGCTGACAAGGCCGCCGTCACTCTCTCCAGACGCCCAGAGTCTGCGACATGCCTCGCGAAGCTGGGGATCCCGCAAGAACGCCTGCGATTCCGTGAATGCCAGCAGGCGACTGCGTAGTCGCATTTCCGCTTCCAGCGCGTCGAGTTGCAAAGGATCTTTCATGGGGATTGTCATAGCTGATTTGAGATCCCGTGCTGAATGAGCTTGGCAGCCAGCCATCTCCGGAATGGACGTACAGCGAGCGCTATCCGCAAATTCCGCGCGGTTTCCAAGGTGCCGGCGGAGAGGCGAACGGCATCTGGCAATAGACTCCTTTCGATGAACGCCGTGTCGACATTCAGTGACTGCGCTGATTGATCGAGCAACTTGGCAAACGAGCGGCCCCTTTCCGCTTCTCCGGCCGCAGGAGCCAAGTCGAGAAGGAGGTTCTCAAGCATTTCTAACAGTATCCGTCGTTCAGAAGGTCGAAAGGCGGCATAGATATCCATGATGCCATTCACGGCTGCGTTGGCTGACAATGCGGGATGGATATCGAGCAACTCATCGTACCGTTCCCAGGCCTGTTCAATGTCGTGTTGTGGTTCGCCGGTGAGCAGGGCGAAGCGACGCAGGAGCTCGCCTGATTCGACCCGTGTGGGCCGCCACCGCTCGAAAAATCGGCGCATTGCGTATTGCCAGCGCTCTGTCCTAGGGTCGTTCTGGCGTAGACCCCCCGCTGGCGCCCCATCCGGATTCAGCCACGTCCAGAACGTATCGAGCCAGCATTCGCGAATGCGTTCAGCGATTGCGTGGCGCACCTCGTCGTCCAGTAGAGGGATCCGGAACCATCGCAACCACGCCGCGGTGACTAGCCAATCCGAATCCCGACGAATCTGATCGCAAAGTTGCAAGTACGGACTTGGGTCGCCCAATGCGGTTCCAACACAGGCACCATTGAAGGCCAACGCAAAAGCTATCGGCTCACCTGTCATGGCCGCCGCCTCAGTCTCCCAGGTCGTTTCGGCCCACTCACCAGAAATGCACACAACACTGGCATTTGTCCATACCCAGATCGCGTGGGACGGCCCTGGTTCAATCGCCTGCCGAAATACAATCCTCCAGCGTTCACCTTCACGCCGTGCCGAAACGATCAAGCCGGAGTCGGTAACGGACTTCGCGAGCCGTATCCGGTCCTCACCACTTCGGTTGTAAGGACCGATGCCCAGTTCGAGCGGCTGCCCCAGGCCGAAAAGGCAATCTTGGAAATCACGGTCTACGCTCTTGGGACGGGCACAGAAGTTCGATCCTTCCACTAGCGCCCAATCCTCAATCGGCGTCACCTCGCTTCCCCAGGCCGGAGGTGGGCGGACAAAGAGCCTGCGTCCCGTCAGATCACCCCGATCAAGCACAACTCCTCCATCGAGTACCTTCCATTTCCCGGCGGTTTCCACCGCAGCTCCGATTCCTGGAACCGTCTCAAACCGGATCGGAATTCGCTTCAATTGGCCCTTGCTGACGAACTCCAGAACGGCACTCGTCTGAACGTCGATCTCCGGGCCAAGGCGGAGCGAATCGAACTGAACTGCTCCATCGGCAGCAACATGCGCGCGTAGCGTCTGGTTGCCGATGTGCAGTTTCCGTGGCTCAATCCCAGGCTCTAAGTCCGCATGAACCCTGACCGCATCTCCCCACGACCCGCCACGGCACCGCACAACCGGCTCAAATTGGTTCGCCGCTTTGGGTGTCGGCTGTTCGACAGGCGTCCATAGGAGTTCACCTGCCAAGGTGGCGGTGAGTTCCGCCGGCAACCCTCGCCGGTATAGCCACAGAACCCGATCACCTCCAAACAGCATTCGCCACTCGGGCGACGATGGATCCAACACGATATCGTGCGCGCAGAGCAGCGCGCACGGGCGTGATGGCTCCATCGCCTCCCAGATGTCCAACTTCCGCCCCGTGCTCAGATGAAAGGCCACAATCTCCTCATGCTCGCCATACAATTCCAGACTGAGAGGCTCTGGCAATACCGATCGACCATTCAGGAGAAGATCAACCGGAAGCACCGGTTCCACCGGCGGCAGTACGGCCCTCTCGGCCTCAATTACATACTCACCACCGGCATTGCGCGACACCTGCCATCGCGCCTGTTTCCCCAAGACCAGCACGTATCGCGGCGCCGTCATCCATGACGGAGGCTTCCTGGAAAGCGTAATCTCAAAGCAGGGTTCATCTCCGCTGGTGCTCAGTCGTGGCGGGGCCAGCAGGGATTCGTTCTCAGGCACCACTGCCTCATCGGCACGCTGGACATCGCGGTGCGATGCGGCAAGGTCGAGAGCATTGTCAGGACCAGCACTCGATACCCAGGGGTTATTTGAGATTGGTCCAAGAGCTTCTTCCCGGGAAAGCGTACCCCATCGGAATTCCTGAAGGGTGTGCCAAAGCTCAGCAAAGCTTGCCGAGTACAGATTGCTTTCCTTGGTCAACAAGTCCGCGGCGGTAATCGAGAGGCCTTGTCCTGAGAGCCACCACGGCAAACGGCGCCATCCCGCATCGGTGATCCCGAATTGAAGATAGACACTTCGAAGCCGGGCTTGTGCACCTTCCCTTCCAAAAACATGGCGCAAGTTGAGGTTGCGGCCGGCACGCTCCATCGCGTCGAGAACCCGTGGCCTCGCGATGCCACGAGCAACAAACAGCAGCTCTCGATTGACGGGTCCGAGTGAAGCGTAAATCTGCGGCCACATTTCTCCTTCGTGTGCTTCGGTCCGCGTAATCTCCATGCAGTACGCAAGGAAGACAAGCCCCAGGGCTTCATTACCGCTACCCAACAGCCTTCGGAAATCGAGAGTACCGCGCTGGCCCCAATCCCGGAGCTTTCCCAGATCGTCGCGCACCCAACCGAGTTCGATCAAAGACCGTGCGGCCCCGTTTGCCGTCCACCCGAGTGCGGATGCCCGGTCCTTGATGCGCGCTGCCGCAGCCGGAACGAAGTCGGAGTCGACCGGGTTGCATCCGTTCAAGAATCCGGCCTCGGAGGTGTGATCCTGTCTGGCGTGCAGGGGAGAAGGCTCGGCAATCGGCGTGAGCCCCGGCGAGTGCGTTGTTCCCACCAGGCGGCACACTTGATCGTCAATTCGAATGAGCGAAGACATGCCCAAGACGACGCTGACGGCGCCACCTGTGATTCCGTCGCGGGCGCAAAGCTCCATAAAATCCTCGGCCCGCAGCACCCCATCGAAAGCCTTCAGCATCCCCACCATCCGGCTCTCCGCAGTCTGGCTGGCCCGGGCGCGAACAACCAGCGGCTTGGATTGGTCCGATTCTTTTGTGAACTCGCTCCAGTTCTGATCAGCGCACAGTGCCAGCATTATCGAAATGGGTAGCTGGGCAGCAGAGAGGTTTTCCTTCCACAACAAACCAGCATGCAGAAGCTCTGCGGATACTTCTGGGACCTGGCTTAGAATCTGGCGGATACGGCTGACGAGACGGTTCCCCCGGAACTTTGGGCTCCAGAACCACTCGTGCCCGCAGCCGAGCCAGCGAATGTCAGTGTCGTGCATCAACACCGACCGAACCAGGTGGGCGCTCAGCCCAGCCTGCTGGGCGACCTCCGAAACGGTGGCAACTCCACGGGTAGCAATCGAGTTCTGAGCGATCTCTTTTGTGGCGGAGATCACGTCGCGCCGCCCCACTAGAGTGACGAACCGGGTGTCTCCAACGGTCACCAACGAAAACGGTGTCGGCAATCCGCAAGCCACAGATGCTGACAACAACCCCTCAAGTCGGAAATCTGCGGCAGAAAGCCCGGCTGCTCGGATTTCCCCTTCGATCGCCTCAGCCTGCCCCGGCGCACGCTTTGTCACCAGGTCAATGGCGCGGCGCAATAGGACAGGGTCAGAGGCAGGCTTCCGGAACTTCTCCAACACTCGGTGCTGAATCTGTCGCACCCGCTCTCGTGTTAGCGATGTTTCGGTCGCCACCTCTTCCAAAGTTGATCCCCCACGTCCGTCCCATCCTAGGTATCGAGCTGCAATTTGAGCATCGCGGTCAGACGTGGCCCATGCAGCCATCACACGAAGCTCTTGCTCAATCGTGTTTGCCTCCGCGAGTGCGCGGCTGAACTCCCCTGACGTGACCGGCGCCACGGTTTTGGCCAACGGGCAGTAAGCGCCTGTCTCAGTAAAGAAACGTTCCAACTCCTGGAAGCGGCCCACCTGCCAGTGAGGAATGTCGCCGATGTCGATACCGAGCCTCCGCAACTGGCGCTTCATCTGTTGGATCATTGCATGCCAGGCTCCAAGGGACTGGGACAAAGAGTCGAGAAAATGAAAAGACAGCACACTATCGTCGGGCGGCAGGCATGCGAGGTCGCCAACGTAGGCAATCTGCCGCGCCTTGATCGCTCGCTGCAGGCCATCGGCCAAGTCCAGGCGTTCCGTACGCCAAAGAAGGAAGAGATTCACCGCAATGCAACCGTCGTTGTTGCACAGGTCTTTCTCACCGCCTGCCAACTCTTCCGGATGCATGCCCAACCGGAGCCCCGCCTCTGCCAAAAGATCGCGCACCTCCGCCAAACACTTCCGGCCAAGATTCTTCATCGCGAGCAATTGGTCTTCAGTCCGGACCGCGAGCTCGCCGAGGTTGTGGATTTCGGAATTCACGAGGCAGGTCTGCAACCGTTTTGACATCGGGAATTCAGCACAGAGACGGCTGGCCGCAGCCGCTACTTCCGGACCAGCGGCATCACGCCCCCATACACCACGAATCAGCCACCCCAACTCCCGCGCCGCCAGTTCATCTAGCAGCGCTTCTGCCGACTCTCGGCCGAAAGGGTCGATCAGTTCGGTCTTAGTCAATAGGTTGAGAGAGGCGAGCGTCTGCCCGCCACGCGCCAACAAGCGTGCAAGCTCGGGGAACGCAGCATCCAGCCGGTCGTGGCTGAAGTGGCGCGCGTCTTCGATAATGTAGAGCCGCGCAGGCATCGACGCTGGCATAGAGACGGCTTAATAGAATCGGAATTGTAACACCCGGAATAGGCGCTGACCTACTCCGGATTGGCGGACTGCTGTAGCTGCATGGGACTGGAAATCTGAGTCCCGCGCCGTGATATCACTCGCTCCGTAGTGCTTTCACCGGATCGGCAGTGGCCGCCTTCCACGCCGGCCCGGCACTCGCCAGCACTCCCACCGCCAGCAATACCGCGCCCGAGCTCACGTAGGTAAGCGGATCGGCGCCGCTGATCTCGTACAACAGGCTGGCCAGCAATCGGTGCAGGAGCAGCGCGGCTACGGCGCTGGCGGCCAGTCCGGCGCACACCGGGATCATGGTGTCCCGCATGATGACGCCCACCACCTCCAGAGGCTCCGCGCCCAGCGCTACCCGGACCCCCACTTCGTGCGCCCGAAGGCTTGCGGTATACGCAATCACGCCATACACGCCCGCCGACATCAGCAGCAGGGCTACGCCACTGATCACCGAGAGCACCCAACTGGAAAAGCGCGGGCGCCAGATGGAATCGGCGATCACGTCCGACATGGTCTCCACCTTGACGATCGGCTGGTCCCGATTCACCGCCCAAACTTCCTTCTGGAGAGTTCCGGACATCGCCAGCGGATCGCCCACAGTGCGCACCACCACCGCCGCCAGAAAGGACCCGAAGATGAATTGCTGGTCCGAGAAATAAGCCTCGTCCTGCGCCGGTTGCTCGTAGCTCATTTGCGGCGCGTCCTTGACCACGCCGATCACGGTGCTGCTCTTGCCGCCGCCAAAGACGCTCTGGCCCACAGCGTTCCCGTCCGGAAACAGGTGCCGCGCCAGGTGCTCGTTCAGGATCAGGACGCCGGGCGCGGTGGCCGTATCCGCCGCCGAGAAGTCCCGCCCGGCCAGGAGTGGAATTCCCATCACGGCAAAATATCGCGGGCTCACGCACCGCGCCCGCACATACCCGGTGGTCTGGGCGGAGGGCGTCCGCAGTTGGTCGCTCAGGGTAGTGTTGGCGGGGGAAAGCGGCAGGTTGTTCACCACGGCCACCGCGCTGACTCCGGGGATGGTTTGCAGCCGCTCGACCAACCGCTGAAAATAGGCCATCTGCTGCGGCTTGGTTTCGAGTTCCTTGGGGCGGTGCAGCGCCGTGCCGACCGGCACTTTCATGGTCAGCACGTGATCGGGATGAATGCCCAAATCCGCCTCCTGGAGACGGATCAGGCTCCGCACCATCAGGCCGGCGCCGGTGAGCAGCAGGAAGGCCAGGGCTGTCTCGCCGGCAATCAGGAAGGAGAACAGGCGCGCGGAGCCCTTGGCCGCGCCGGCCGAACGCCCGCTCCGCAAGGCCGTCTGTAAATCCACTTTCGAAGCCGCCAGCACCGGCACCACGCTGAAGAGGCAGGCCGACAGCAGGCACACGGCCGCGTTGAAGGCCAGGACGCGGCCGGTCACGGTTACCTGCTGGAGGTGAGGCATCACGATGGGCAGGGCCGCGATGCGCTTCGATAGGACTCGCAACAAGCCAACTGCCACCGCGATCCCGGCGCTGCTTCCCACGGCAGCCAACACCACGCTCTCCGCCAGCAGTTGCCGCATCACCCTCCAGAAGCCCGCGCCCAGACAAGCCCGGATGGCGATCTCCTTCTGCCGTTCGACCGCCCGGCTCAGCATCAGGCTCGCCACGTTGGCGCAGGCGATCAGCAGCAGCAGACCCACCGCCGCCAGAATCAAGACCAGGGTTTGCGCGGCCTTGCTTCCCACATCCTCGGTCCACACGGAAACCAGCACGCGCAAGCCCGCGCGTTCGACCGGGTCGAGTTGTTCCAGTTGGCGCGCCATGATGACCATCGCGGCGTTCACCCGGGAAACCGGCGCCCCATCCTTCATCCGCGCAACCACCTGGACCGCATCGGTGGAGGCGCTGGTCAGGCGGAGAGGCAGCCAAATCTCTTTATCGGGAAACGGGAATTCGAACTCCGGCGGCATCACGCCCACGATCGTGAACATCTCGTCGCCCGCCCGCACCGATCTGCCGATGGCCCTGGGGTCGGCATGAAACAGGCGTCGCCACAGCTTGTCGCTAAGGACCGCCGTCTCGGGGGAGCCGGGCACATCGTCGGAATCCATCAGGGCCCGCCCCAAGCGGGCATAGACTCCCAACACCGAAAACAGCGAAGAGGTCACCCGCATACCGAGCACCTGGTCGGGCGTATCGATGTCGTTGAGCGTCACCGCGTCGAAACGGTAGGCCGCCGTGTTGGCGAACAGATCGCCGCGCTCCCGCCACCGCAGATAGTGCGCGGCGGGGATCCAAGCGGCTGGCAGCTTGGTAGTGCTCTCTTCGATTTTCACCAGCCGGCTGGGGGTGTTGTAGGGGAGCGGCCGGAGGAGCACGGCATCCACCACGCTGAATACCGCGGTGTTGGCGCCGATTCCCAGGGCCAGCGTGGTGGTCACGACCACCGTGAACAGAGGATTCTTGCGGAGCCATCGCAGGCCCCAGAGCAGATCGCGCAACATACTAACGAATTAGTATACACGGATGGGGGGCCGCTGGGGTCAAGAGGAAGCGCTTCCCGGCGACCGCTCTGTAACGATCTCGAAGCACGCGGCATTCGAAACAGAGCCGCGACCGTAAGGGAGCGGTTTTTCGCAAGAGCACAACATCACGCGGTCGGAGACTGACCGAGCGCGGCGTCTTCTAATTCTCGCCCGAATGCAGCCCGCCGGCGCCGGCGCGAAACGCGATGTTGCTGCGCAGCGGGTCGTCCTCCAGCGGCGCCACGCAGTTCCACAGGCAAGCCCCGCAGTGGACGCACTTTTCCCGGTCGAACACGGGCACCCCGCCGGGCCCCGGCGTGAGCGCCTGTCCCGAGCACATCTCGATGCACATCTTCGTCGCGCACCGCTCGCAGAAGTCGGGATAGACGAACCGCACGTGGTCGGCGTAGCCCGGCGGCGCCTGCACCTTCCCGCCGATCAGAAGAGCGTCCTGCTGCGAGACCAGCAGTTGCCCGTCGTACGGAATCTCGGCCCAGCCACAGCGCTCCATCAGCGCGGCGTGGCACGCCGTGCCTTTGGACCGGCACTCCGACAGGATGCGCTCCACCTCGGCCGCCGGAATCTTGCGGCGGTAGTACTCCTCGAGCGACGGCAGGAGCTGCGGCTCGCCGCCGATCGAGCGCTTTCCATTGGTCAGTCCCGCCAGCGCCATCCCCATCAGCCCCGGAATCACGCCGCGGTGGAATCCGTCGCGAGCCTTTTCGGCAACCCGGCCCTCCTGCTCCACCCAGCTTGCCCGGCGCCGCGCGACATAGGTGTCCGTCAGATTCTTCCCCGTGAACGGCTTGCCCTGTCGCAGCAACTCCAGCACCGCCTCGGCCAGTTGCGTTCCGGTGGTCCAGGCTTCGTCCACGCCGGAGCCGGTGAGCACGTTGGTGCTGCCCGACCCTTCTCCCACGCGCGCATAGCCGTTCCCCACCAGAAACGGCTCTCCGCGCCGGCCCGATTCCTGGAGCGATTTCGCGCCCCACGATCGCAGCTTGGAGCCCTGGAGATGCCGCCACAAATACGGATGCAGCATGAAATGCTGCAGGTACCGGTAGGACGTGCGCATCGGACTGTGAAACCACGACGGCACAAAGATCCCCACCGTCGCGATGCGGTCCGGATGCACGTATAGAAAGCCGAAGATCTCGGGCTCGGGGTACCCGAAGGTGTGGAACACGGTTCCAGGTTGGAGGGCGGTGCCCTCCGGCAGGTCCACCACCATCTTCATGCCCACGGCCCACTCGCGGTGATGATGGCCGTCCGGCAGCCCGAACTCCTCATCGAGCTGCCGGCCGACCGCTCCCACCGGCCCGTCTCCCACCACCGTAAGGGCCGCGCGAATCTCCATTCCAGGCATGTAATTGGCTTCGGGATTCCCGGCGCGGTCGACACCCTGATCGCACAGCCGGATGCCGCACACGCGTTCCCCATCTTCGTCGATCAGCGCCTGCTCGACCGGCGTTCCCGGCCAAAGCTGCACCGTCCCCGACATGACGAGCTCGTTGCCGACATGCTGCATGAACTGGCCGAGCGACATGACCAGTCCGCCCTGTTTGTGCAGAAACTGCGGGACGTACGGCATCTCGACGCCGTAGTCCCGGGGCAGGTGGAGCGTGCGCAGCAGGCGGTCGCCGAGCCGCAACATCGCCGAGCGCCGGCTGGCGCCCACAGGATCGAGCAGGTAGACCAGTCTCTCCTCGGTGACCGGCGCGGCCATGGGGATCCGGCCGGGATCGAGATCCGGCAGCGTGGCGCGAATCCCGCGCGCGCGAGTCACCACCCCGGAGACGCCGAACGCGATGTCGTCGGCGCGCTCGTAGCAGGCCACCTGCAGCGGCAGTCCCGGATTGGTGGGACTCTCGATGGCGGGCGACCCGTCGGGATTCATGAGCTGCCGCGAAAGCGTGGTCAGGAAACCCGCCGTCGCCGGGCCGAACCCGACGCACACAATGTCCACGTCCATGGTGGGACCGGCCTCCCGGCCCGTCTGCTCCGGGCTCATACGGGGTAGTCCAGGGCCTCCGGGATCATGACCTTCGTCAAGGCTTCGGCGGCGCGATCCTTGGCGAGTTGCGAGCCGGTGAGGCAGCCGTCCATGCGCACCCGCAGGCGCGAAAACTGGTCGAGACCGTCGAAGCGCGCGCACGGACCGGCCTTGGGCGGGTGCGATCCGTCGCTTTCGATCACATCCGTATACCCGCGCGCCAGGCTCGCAATTCCGGGAATCACGGACTCGAGCGCTTCGAGGTCGTCCGCCTGGTAGCAAGTGGCGCACCCCTCGGTGTCCCACGCCGGATGGCGGTTGTAGCCGAAGACCAGCTCCGCGCAGGCCCGGCCGACTTCGCCCGCGGCACGCGCCGCCTGCACATGGCACAGGTCGGTGAGGAATGCGAGCAGCCCCGGGAGACCCTCGGCAACCGTGGGATTCTCCGGGCCTTTTTTTTCGAGCTCCAGCACGTCGAGGATCTGGCAGCGCGCCGAGAGCAGCCAGCACAGTGCGTCGGCGAGGGGGAAGGTCACGCCCTGGCGCGAGCCCTGGTAGAGCTTGCCGCCATCGGCGTCGGTGGCCCTTTGCAGGTGGTGGAAAGTCCACAGCCACATTTGCATGGCGGTGGCCAGGGCGCAGGCGCCCGTGCCCGGATGGTCGCCGGCGATCAGCCGCATTTCGCGGATCCACTGCTGGAACTGCGCCAGGAACAACTCGTCCGTCATGGTGACGCTGAGCTGGCGCCGCTGCACGGCCTCGGGACCTTCGTAGGTGGCCTCCAACTGCGAGTCCATCCACTTATGTCCGAGGAAGCCGGGGCAGTCTTCGGTGATACCGTAGCCGCCCATCAGGCTGACCGCCTCGCGCATCATGCGCGCGCCGTGACCGGTGTTCCACAGCTTGCATGCCGGACACAACACGTTGGCCACGGAGTCCAAAATCGCGTACTCAATCAGCGGCTGGGCGTTCACACAACCCCGGCCCCCGGCCCCTGGCCCCTGGCCCCTGAGGTATTCGATGGCCTCCTTTTGCACCAGCCGCATGGCCTTCATTTGAGCCATGCCACCGGTGATTCCGCGTCCGGCCATGATCTCCGCCTTCTGCTTTTCCAGCGGATCGAGCTGGTCGAAAACGCGCGCCGCCTCGAATCCCAGCGCCGCGCTGGCCTCGCCCGTGGCCCACACGTCCACCAGCCGGTGCACCACGTCCTGTTTGAGCTGGAGCCCCAGCTCATAGCGCGGCGACCCCGGATTGGCGATGGACCCGCCACGGAACCGCCCGCGGCCATAGCGGATCACCGGCTCGACCGCGCTCAGCAGCTTCGCCGAGGTCATGATCGCCACCGTGACCCGCGTGCGCCGGAAAACCGCTTCGATGATCTCGCCGTGGCTGTACCGCGGCACGATCACGCCATCCTTCATACTGTATCCGCCGATGATCCGGCTGGCCGGAACCCGCAGGCTGAAGATGGGGTCGCGCGTCGAGGACAGTTGGTGGACCAGCTTGCGCGTGGGCGTGCCGCGGTCGAAGGTGCCCGGGTCGGTTTCCTCCAGGATCACCATGCAGGTCCCCTTGATGCGCGGATCGTCCGACTCCACCGCCGCCGTAACAAAATTCGCGAACCCCATGTTGGTGATGAATCGGCCGCGCTTGTCGACCTGCAACTGTGGCTCTTCGCCCTCTTTCCATTCCGCCACCCGCAGCTTGCCGCCGAGCATGCCGGTCTCGACCCCCACGTAGGGGAGCGGTTCGGTCAGGCAGAAGGCGCCGCGCCATGGCTTGCGATCCTCGCCGGGCTGGGCGGGCGCGCACCGGGTCATATAGTAATCGCGCTGTTCGGGGGTGCCGCGTTCGTGAATCGGCGACAGCGCCAGGCACCCCGCCAGGCTGCCGGTCGCCGCGCCCGCGTCCACCCACGCCAACTCGAAGGCCACCAGCGCCAGGGCCAGGTTCTTGGGTCCTTCGAGGAAACCGCCCTGCCCCGGGTCCATGAACACGCCGGTGATGCCGGAGTCGTCGAAGGCCTGCAACAACGCCTGTTTCTCCGCCGTCCATTCGTGGGTGTTGCGCGCGCCCTGGGCCACTAGCCGGGCCACCGGGCCGCGTGCCACCGACCGCACGGACTGCACCAGCATTTGCAGGTCGTAGCGGTCCTCAAAGCGCCACAGGATCTGCCGCACATCGTCTGACGGCAGTGCCCGCAAGTACTCCGTTTTGTGTTCCGTAGCAACAGGTACCACGTTGAGCGTCCTCCTTTGTGCCGGCGCCTGCGTGAAAAAACGCAGGCCCCGGCCACAGTTATCGCGTAGCCAGAAAGAGTGCAATCGGGCTGCCAGGGGATCAAACCGTGGAGAATCAATACATCTGTTGGGTTTTTGAGCAGATTTTGAGGTCCGAAGCTGCGCTTTATGGCGCAGTGAGGCGCGGGCACGCTAAAATCGATTATGTGCCTGTGTGGGAAAACCGGATTGTCGGTGGTCGTCCTCTCGTTCCCGCTGTCTGCCAGCCTGGCAGCGCAGCCGAAGGAAGTCGAACCCGATACCGTGATCCAGCAGGCGTTCGTCCGCCTGTACAATTTCGACTTTCGGGGAGCGCACGAACTGCTGGACCAGCACATCCGCCTGTACCCCCAGGACCCGTTGGGTCCCGCCGTGAGTGCGGTGGCTTACCTGTTCGCCGAGTTGGACCGGCTGAAGATCCTCGAGCTGGACTTCTTCATGAGCGACGATAAATTCGTGGATCGCCGCAAGCTGATTCCCGATCCGGCCGCCCGCCAGGTGTTCCTCCAGCAGGTCGAGAATTCGGAGCGTCTGGCCCAAGCGCGGCTTGCCGTCAATCCCGACGATCGTACCGCGGTCTTCTCCATGTGCGTTACTTCGGGCCTGACTACCGATTATGCCGTCCTGATCGAAAGGCGCCGCTTCGGTAGTTTCTCCCTGGCCAAGCGAAACCAGGTTTATGCCCGCAAGTCGTTGGCGTTGAATCCTCCCGTATACGACGCGTACGTCACCATCGGGACGGCCGAGTACATCGTCGGCAGCTTGCCGTTTTTCCTGCGCTGGTTTGTGCGTCTCGATCAGATTAAAGGGAACAAGCAGACCGCGTCGGAGTTGCTGGAACTGGTCGTTCAGAAAGGCAAGTATTACGGCCCGTTGGCTCGCATCTTGCTGGCCGTGATTGACATGCGGGAGAAGCGTCCGGCCGGGGCCGAGAGACTGCTTGCCGGGCTGGTCTCCGAATATCCAGAAAACCCGCTGTTACGCAAAGAACTGGCCTACGTGGGCAAATTGGCGCACCCCGAGATCGGGGCGAAGATTGCGCCCCCGCCGTCCCACGAAGGCCAATAAGATTCATGCCCTGCCCCCTAAGCGACCGCTCGCTGTGATGGAATGGTGGGGCGGCGTCTCCGCGTTGAGTTCTCAATGTGCCTGTGTGTCCGACCTGCCCAGCTATCCAGCGGTGTGGAGAATTCTGATTCAGCCAAGCCGCTTGAGAAGAAGAGGGGAACATACTGCGTCACGTTGGACGGGCTTTGCCACGGGTGATCTGTGGCGTGCCGCTCAGCCATTGCATAGCATCGATGCCTATTCACAATATTGTTGGCGCCACCGCCGAATCCACATGACGCTGCCCCTGGCGACAATGAACCATACTATCGATAACACAAACCCAACGACGCCCAGGACGAGAATCGAAAGATTTGTTCTGTCTAGGCACGCTGCAGTCGAGCTTGAACCCGCCGTAACATACACAGACAGAAGCCCCGCATGAACCAAAAGGTAGAAATCCTTCCTACGTCATACGGGGTATTGTCAGGCGATTCCATCCCCTGGGCGTCCGCTGGCCTGGGCTTGGTAGGACCTGTCGGAGAATGCGTGGAACTAACCGGCCTACCACTGCGGAGACAGATCGAGCGCTCGGTTCGTCGTCAGCCTGGTCTGCCCGCTTCCGTCGGCGTTCATCGCGTAGATTTGGAAGTTGAACAAGCCTGTGCGGTTGCTGGAGAAGATGATCTTGGCGCCGTCCGGCGACCAAGCCGGCTCACCGGCCTCCGCCGCATTGTTCGTCAGCCTGGTGAGCCCGCTGCCATCGGCGTTCATCGCGTAGATCTCGAAATCGATGATGCCGCTCCGGTTGCTCGCGAAAGCAATCTTGCTGCCGTCCGGCGACCAGGCCGGGCTGATGTCCACTGCCCGAATTGTTGGTGAGCCGCTTCACACCCGTCCCGTCGGCGTTCATCGAGTAGATCTGGGGGTGGCCATCCCGGGTGCTCATAAAGGCGATCCTGGTCCCGTCAGGGGACCAGGTTGGATTGGCATCGGCTCCGGGATTGTTGGTCAGCCGTGTCAGTCCCGTCCCGTCGGGGTTCATCGAGTAGATCTCGAAATTGCCGTCCCGGGCGCTGGTGAAGGCGATCCTGGTTCCGTTAGGCGACCAGGCCGGGCCGCCATCGATCTGTGCATTGAACGTCAGCCTTACCGGCGAGCTGCCATCGGCGTTCATCGAGTAGATCTCAAAGTTGCCGTTGCGGTTGCTCGTGAAGGCGATCTTGCTGCCGTCCGGCGACCAGGCCGGGAAAACGTCCACCGCCGGATTGTTGGTCAGCCTCACCGAACCTGTTCCATCGCTATTCATCGAATAAATCTCGGAGTTGCCGTCGCGATTGCTCGAGAACACAATCTTGTTGGACATTTGAGCGATCACGAACGGACTGAGCGAGGAAACCTGGGCATAGATGGGCATGATCTCCGGAGGGCCGGGAGAGATCTCCGGGGGAGTGGGGACGGTCCTGTTCACGAATATGGGGTTGCCCGGTATTACTGGGTTGCCCGGTATTACAGGGTTGCCCGGAATGGCTTCTGCGTGCAGCACTCTGAGCGTGGAAAACTGTTGCGGCGTGATTTGCGGCGGTGATGGCACGCCGCCAGCCAGGTCGAATGCAACGACGATGGGCCCGGTGAACGTGGCGGTCGTCGATATATCCACACTGCGGATTTCTGGGGGTAATGGAGTGAATACTGCGAACCCCGGCGGCATGATCTGTGGTGGCAAAGGTGAGACGACGGTGGTTCCCGGCGCCGTGACATTCGCGAAGGCGACATTGATCGCGCCCAACGGCACGCTCACGTTGGCGCCAGTGGGGGTGTTGACTGTTTGCGATACCACCAGTGTTCCTGACCATGAACCCAGAACACCGGCATTGCATCCGCCCACGGTCCCGATGCCTTGTACAGTGACGGTATGCTGACCAGTGCTCAGCGGCGCGCTCACAATGGTTCCACTACTTTGTCCTGGGCTCAGGAAGGGTGTGGTCGTGACTACGTTCCCATCCAGGGCGACGGCGTACCCGACGTTGGAACAATGTGTTGGAGCGGCTGTGACCGTAATGGCGAGCGGTCCGGCCTGCGTCACCGTCACGGGCGTCGAAAAAACCGGGGTACAAGCCTGTCCCGTGCTCGTGCACGCGATGGACATGGGGAATGTTTGAGCCAGAATCGGGCTGCCGCTCGTCGCAACCGCCAATAGGGCAATGCTCAGAATATTTCGCAAACTCATCGATTCCCCCCTAACGAATGAACAAACCAGCGATTTTGGCGAAGCCTCACGCCGAATGCGTCTAGCACTTAGATAAACCATCTTTCCTCCGATTTTGAAAAGCAAACTACCCAATGAGAGAGTCGCCGCGGCGAATATATTACCTCGGCCGGACGAAATACCAATGCTCGGGAGTCAGGCTTTGCAGCAGTTGACGGATGGGAACGCTCGCGGGATCGAGACGAGCGGCTTCACTCAGCTCTCGTTGTGCCTCTTCGAGAAGGCCCGCGCGACCGAATTCGACGCCCAGCAGCAAATGCGCGGTGGGCTGCTGCCGGGACAGATCCCGAAGGCGCGCGGCGGTAGCGGAATCGAGGACGCGAAATCTCGGGGGAGTGTCGGCGGGAGACGGCAGCGTGACGCGCTCCGCACCGCGCGTCGCGGTCACCTGCCATTGGTAATCGGAGCCCGGGGCAAGATCCCGGTCACAGATCCAACGGGCTTCGCGGACTTCCGGGCTGGCGGCTGCCGGATCGCCGTTCAAGGTGAAGATGCGGACTTGATAGGTCCACGCCCCGTTCATCGACTGCCATTCAAACCGAGGCCGCGGGCCGAAGACGGCGGTAGCCTTCGGCGAAAGAAGTTGAGCGGGGGAGGCGCCAGCCTCACCCATTAGCACCTGGTGGCTGGCCGCCAGCTGCGACACAAACTTCGGGAGGGGGATGCGCCCGATGCGCAGGGCCTCTTGCACCGAAGCCGCTTCGGTACGGCGGGCAAACCATGCGGCCGCGCCGGCCAGCACTAAGATGGCGGCGGCCGCCGCAAAGCGGGGGAAAAAGCGGGCCGCGGGGGCAGGGGCAGCGAACGCCGTACGCATCTCATCGACCATCGGATTGAGGTCTAGCCGGCGCGCCAACATTTGCCGGCAGTCCGGGCACGCAGCGATGTGCGCCTGCACTTCGACGAGCTCATCGGCTGTGAGCAGTTGATGCTCGAAGCCGAAGACTAATTCCGGCCGCAGATGATGGGGAGTGCTCACATGGCCTCACTTAGCAGGATGTACCTGGTATCCCATTTATTACCTGCGTGTCTCATATTGAGCGGGCCCCCAAACGGTTCGCCAGCCTCTTTCTCGCTGCCATTCGAAGATTGATGATCTGTTGACGGGCTGAGCCCAGGAAGCGGGCGATGGAGTTGTCATCCCACGGCAGTTCGATCCAGATGCCGGCCAATTCCGATTCGTTGATTTCAAGGGCAGCGGCGATGTCGGCAAATGAAGCCACGCCCGAGACAGGGAACATGGCGAGGATCGGATGGCCGCGACCGTCCCGTAGATGGAAAAGCAGGGCCACGCGCTGGGACCGTGGCAACTGTCGGATTTCCGCCCAGAGGCGTTCCACGTAGCGGCGGCGGTCGATGGTGATTTCTGCGGGCTGCCAAGTGGCGGAGATGCCGTTGACATCGACATCGGACGCGGCCGAGTCCACGTCCAGGGGAATATGCCAGAAGCGGGCGATCGTGTTCACCAGGTCTTCGAATTCGATGGCTCCGCCGGCCGCATCGAAGAGTTGCGCCATCAGCGCGGCCAGATCGCGACTGCCATCGACTGGCAGGGAAGTTGCACTCAGAGCCGGCGGCGTGGACTCTTCGCGACAGCCGGCTCTTCCGCACCACGTGGAGCCGAGCTTCTGCCAGCTCGTGAATTCGGGATCGTCCTGAAGGAGGAACGCGATTTGTTTACTCAGGCGAGCCCGGCCGGCATGGCGCCGGCGGAAATATTGGCGGCAGGTATTACGCGCCAGAGTTCCCACGTACGCGGCGAAATCGTCGATGGGGCTCGCGCCGGGTCTGGACTTCATCCGCCGCAGGTACAGCAGCAGTTCGAGACGCGCTTCGGAACAGACGTCGTCGATATCATCCCAGCGGCCGGACAACCGGGCAAGGACGGTGCGGCGTATGACCGGTTCGGCAGCGGACATCAACTCGCCGAGCTGGTCCTGTTCCAGGCCGGTTTCCGAGGCGCGTAGATAGTTTTCGAACTGGCGGTCCATGGTTTATCGGTATTTCAGCGCGGGCTCCCCACCAGAACGAAGCCTGCCCAATAGAAGGGGTGCGAGTACTTGCCGCCAGCAATCAGCGAGAGGGCGGCTTTCTGCAGGGCGCCGGCTTTAGCCGATGGATCGCCGGACCGTCGGGTTTCCAGCCAGTTGCGATGGAAGCCGATCATCAGGTCGGAGGTGCTGGCTGATTCGACGCGCCACATGCTGGCGATGGTCGTGGGCGCGCCGGCGACGAAAGCGGCCCACAGCATTCCGCTGATCCCTTCTCCGCCCAGGCCACGGCCCCTTGCGGTCTCGCAGCCGGAGAGCACCAGCAGATCCGCCCTTAAATTCAACTGCATCAGGTCGCGCGCTTCTAAGGCGCCGGCATCGTCAGTGGAACGTGCCAATAGCGCATAGGAATACATGGGGTTGACGCTATCCAGAACGGCGTGCGACGCCAGATGGATCACCCGATAGCTGGCGGACTCGGCCTTGAAGCGACTGGTGCTGGCGGCGGCGCCGGTGAGGATCTGGCTCTGGCGTGCGCCGTATAGTTTTTCGATTTCCCTTACCTGTCGTTCCGCTTCCGGCAAGGCCTGCTGCCCGGCGGAGTTTCCGAGAGCCAGTAACTCTCTGCCCGCGGGCACAACGCCACGGTCAGCCGCCAGTTTCAAAGTCTCGCGTAAGACGGCCAGAGAAGGCGCGTAGGAAACCACATTCTGCTGGATCACGAAACGTCCCGACGCCGGTTGCAGAGCATGGAAGGCGACGTCCCACAGCGGTCCGTCGGGCAGGATGATGACAGCTTGCTGCGCGGAGAGGTCACTTTGCACCGGGGCAAGCAGGAGACGGTATAACTCGCGAGCGGAGGCGGCGAAGTTGAGATCATGTTCGGAAAGCTGGCGGTGGAATTCAACCGCGCGCTCGCTCAGCGCGTCCTGGCCGGCGCCAAGTGTAACGGCGCGCGTGGGGGCGCCTGGTCTGATCACGAACACGTAGGAATTCCGCGGAGTGACGAAGTAATTGAGAATCACCGCGTGAGTGTCGGCCGCGAGTTGACTGATCTCAGTGGAAGTCAGGGCAGGGGCTGCGCCGCGCTGAAACGCTATTTCAGGATGCGCGGCGTAAAGGTCGCTCTGCAAGGCGTCGAGCTCGCGCCGGGTGCGGTTGCGATCGCTCTTCAGAGGCGCCTGATCCGGTTGATTGGCGATTTGCAGATTGAGGCTCACAAGGCGAGTCTCCAGGCGACGCTCGGCTTCGCGTTCGGAAGGTGTCAAGGACTTGTCCAACTCCGCACGGCCGGATCGAAGGATGTCGATCAGGGCGCGCGACTTGGATTGCTCGACGAGCTGCAATGCCTGATCCGTACGGCCGCGCGCCAAAGCCAGGATGGCGGCTTCCTGATATGGCTCCGACTTGTTCGCAAAATAGATTGGCAAGGCTGTGGGAGGGCCCACAACGCGGCTCCGCAGCGACTCAATAGTGGCTATCGAGGATTCGAATTCCGCTGCTGCTTCCTGGTTGCGCCCCAGTTGCTCCAGGGCGCGGCCGGCGGCGAGGTGTGCCTGCCAAAGCGTCTCGGGCATGTCGATGGAAGACAGCAGTTCCATCGACTCCCGGGCCTGGGCCAAGGCCTCCGCGGCGTGGCCCTGCGCCAGTTTGAGGTGGGACAGTTCGGCTAAGGTCTGAGCGAGGTTCGGCAGATCCGGAATGCGGCGTTGCACCTCGGCGGCGTGTTGCAGTTCCGCTTCGGCATCCACGATACGATGCATCCGGAACAGCGCTCCGCCCAAGCCGCGGTGTGATTCCGATTCCATCGCCGGCAGGGAGGCTTCCCGCGCCACCTGTACGGCCTGACGGAACTGTTGGACGGCCTCCGGCAGGCGGTTGAGGGCGAGCATTTCAGTGCCCAGGTTGGTGTGAGCTTCGGCCGCCAGCGATTTGTTGCGGATGGACCGGTTCATCTCGAGAGACTTCTTAAAATACGCGACAGCCTGTTCGTGGTTCTGCTGTGCCTGGTAAACCAGGCCGATATTATTCGTGATCTCGGCCAGGGTCCAGGGATCGGCGTCGCGCCGTCCTGCCTCGAAGGCCTGTTGGTAGAGCCGCAAGGCTACACTGTAGTTGCCGCGCCATGTCTCGACGACCGCCATGCCATCGATGGCGGTCGTGATGTGCTCCGGGTCTTTGGCTGCCTGCGACAGCGCGAGAGCTTTCCGGCCAAAATCCATCGCCCGTTCATAGTCGCCTAGCTCTCCGTAGACGAGAGCGATGTTGTTTAGGACAACACCGCGGGAGCGGTCGTTGCCGAGGGTAGCGAATTGCTCGGCGGCTTGCGTGAAGTAGTCGATCGCGAGGAACTGGTCGCCCAGGCTCCGCCACGCGTCGCCCATGTTGTTGAGTTCGGCGGCGATCCGGTTGCGGTCGCCCAACGCCTTCTGAATGGCTAGTTTTCGTTCGGTGACGGTCAGGAGTTCCCGGTATTGGCCCCGGCGGGACAGCACCTTGCCAATTACGCGCAGCGCGGCTTCTATGAGGCGCTGATCGTCGATTGGTTCGGCGATGGCGAGGCTTTCCCGGGCGAGTTTTTCGGCGAGGTCGTCGCGGCTGCGTCCGATCTCGGTCTCGGCCATGCCGGTGAGGGCCATGGATTCGGACTTGGTGTCGCCGGCCGTGCGGGCGGCGCTACGGGCGAGTTGATACGCGGCGATTGCGGCGTCCCACTTGCTGTCCGCATTGGCGCGTGCGCCTTCTGCCAGTAGAGCCACAACCGAGACGGGCTGGGACTGGGATATCAGGGGCAGCGCGATGACCACGAGAACTATGAAGATTTTCAATCGTCGTTTCCCGTTACAACTGCAGTTGAACAATTGTAGTCCTGTTTAGCCCTTAGGTGGTTCGCCCGTTCAGCCCTGTGCAACAAATTGTGAACGAAGGTAATAATTCGGCTGGCGGATTCTCTCATTCTGTATGCGGTCTGACGAGGACGGAGGACAAACCGATGACTTCCGTGGCCTTTCCCGCTCGGATTCCGGCTCTGCGCAGAAATCTGATAGACCCCCTGGTTTTGTTGGCTTCCGTGAAAACGCGGTTCCCGTCCGTGGTCGGCTGAATGCGGCCGAATTGTTCCCAAAGCAATGCAGACAGGCACCTCGCAGCATTCCGCGCTCTACTGGAAGACCGGAACTCCAGCTCACCGGTGGAACATCCGAGCACCTCGAATGGCCATGGCCCGTCGCCGGCTGCACTGCGTTTCGGCCACAGCAGACATTCCCTCGATGGCCGCGAGTTCTGTGCCATCCGAGGGAAACGCCCACGCCCGGAAGTTTCTCAACCCTCATAGAATGATAGGATTCCGGCTCTGCCATGACGCCCATCCAGTCCTGGAAAAGGACGACTTCAGCATGCAAGATCGTCGAGTTCCACAACCCCGGGCGCTTTCCCTCGCGATCGGCAGCGGTCGTCAAGTCCGCAGTCCTCATCGGAATGCCGAAATCCTGAAACCCCCGCCAATTGGGCACTTCATCGAATTCTCGCTCAGAGCCACAAAATCTTGATCAGAAGGAATAGAAGGAATCATCTCCGCGCTGTGCCCTTAGCTTCAAATTGTAAACCACGTCTGTCGCCTTCGCTAATGGTTTTTGCTTTTGACCCCCTGAACAACCCGATCCAGGGCAAGCCGCCGCCGCGGCGTCACGTTCTCGTGGGGATTGGCCCCCCACCTGGCCCGCAGACTGGCCACGATGTTCATCGGCGGCCAATCTTGATGGCCGGCCTACGGCGTTCATTGGCCTCTTCCCTCGTTAGCCGACGGGAGGCATCGAAGCCCTTGATGGGCTTCAGCTTCTTCCATTGCTCGTACGCCCGCCAGTAATCGTCGTCGCGGCGCATCTGGTCTTCCAGCATCCTGCCCACCAGCTTGGATACAGAGGTGTTCTCTCCCGCGGCCTTCTTGCGGGCCCAGCCGGCGGCTTCCTCGCTGACCGTGATCGTGATCCTCTTTAACACGAAATCAATGTAACACACGCTTCGTGCGCTCCAACTGGATCAGCCCGCCACCAGCCCCGCCATTTTGCATATAATCAAGAGGAACCGTGAACTCGCTACACTCCCCTTACTCAAGGATTCCTTATCGATGTCGACACTAGAGGTTTCCCCGGTTGAGCCCTTGTCCGGCCAATCGAGCCATTCGGTAATCAACGATTTCAGCATTCAAGTCGCAACCGTAAACGGATCCGGCAGCCAGACTGCCAACTCCGTCCTGATGCGAGCCATCTTTCAAATGGGTATCCCCGTTTCCGGGAAGAACATGTTTCCCTCGAACATCGCCGGGCTGCCCACCTGGTTCACCATCCGTGCCAGCAAGCACGGATATATTGGACGGCGCAAGGAAGTCGACTTCCTGGTGGCCATGAACCCCGAGACCGCGCGCGAAGACGTCATGAAGCTCGATAGCGGCGCCGCCGTGGTCTATGACGCGCCCCTGAAGCTCTCCGAGCTGCGCAGCGACCTGCACTTCTATCCCGTCCCCTTCGATAAGCTGGTGGCGCCGGTCTGCCCCGATGCCAAGCTCCGCAAGCTGGTGCGGAACATGATCTACGACGGCATCGTGTCGTGGCTGCTGGCCATCGAGATGGAGGAGATCCAGCGGGCGCTGGTCAAACAGTTCGGCAAGCGCAAGGCCAAGGCCGCCGAGCTGAACTGGGGCGCCGCCAAGGCCGGCTTCGAATACGCCGCCAAAACTTTCACCAAGACCGACCCTTTCCGCGTCGAGCGCATGAACGAAACCGCGGGCAAGATCATCATCGACGGCAACTCCGCCTGCGCGCTGGGCGCCATGTTCGCCGGCGTGACCGTGGTGACCTGGTATCCCATCACGCCCTCCTCGTCGTTGGTGGAATCGCTCATCGGCTACATGAAGCGCTTCCGTCACGATCCCGAAACCGGCAAGGCCACGTACGCCATCGTGCAGGCCGAAGACGAATTGGCCTCCATCGGCATGGCCCTGGGCGCCGGCTGGGCAGGCGCCCGTTCTATGACCTCCACCGCCGGCCCGGGCATCTCGCTCATGTCGGAATTCATCGGGCTCGGCTACTACGCGGAAATCCCCACTGTGGTCTACGACGTCGAGCGCGTCGGCCCCTCCACCGGCCTGCCTACCCGCACCGCGCAGAGCGACATCCTGTTCACCGCGTTCCTGTCGCACGGCGACACCAAACACCCGCTCTTCTTCCCGTGCTCGCCCGAAGAGTGCTTCTCCATGTCGATCGACGCTTTCCAGTTTGCGGAGAAGTTTCAGACCCCGGTCTTCGTCATGACCGATCTCGACCTGGGCATGAACAACTGGATGGCCGACCCCTTCGAGTACCCCGAAACGCCCATCCAGCGCGGCAAAGTGCTGGACGCCGAAGATCTCGAAAAGCTCGGCGGCTTCGCGCGCTATAAAGACGTGGATGGAGATGGCGTCGGCTACCGCACGCTGCCCGGCACCAACCACCCCGCCGCGTCTTACTTCACGCGCGGCAGCGGCCATAACGATAAGGCCCAATACACCGAGCGCGAGGACGATTACATCAACAACATGGATCGCCTGGCGCACAAATTCGAAGTCATGCGCCAGCACGTGCCCGCGCCCGTGGTCCGCATCGCGGAGAAGGCCCGGATCGGCTTCGTCGCCGTGGGAACGTCCGATTACGCGGTCCGCGAAAGCTGCGACCAGCTCAAGAACGAATACGACATCGACGCCAGCTACCTGCGCCTGAAGGCCTTTCCGTTTACCGAACAGCTTACCGGCTTCATCCGCCGCCACGATCGCGTTTACGTCGTGGACCAGAACCGCGATGCCCAGTTGCTGGGGTTGATGCGCCTGGAGTTCGATCCGGAGCTGATCGCCAGGCTGCGCAGCGTGCGCTACTACGGCGGGCTGCCGCTCGACGCCCGCACCATTACCGACGAAATCGTCCGCCAGGAGGGCAAATGAGCACCACCGCGCCTCCTCCGCCCAAGAAAGTCAACCGCATCGGGCTGGAGGTTTTGAACTACAAAGGAAGCAAGACCACGTTGTGCGCGGGATGCGGGCACAACTCCATTTCCGAGCGCATCGTGGAGTGCTTCTACGAATTGGGCGTCGAGCCTTACACCGTCGCCAAGTTCTCGGGAATCGGATGCTCGTCCAAGTCGCCCGCCTACTTCCTGGGCCTCTCGCACGGGTTCAATGGGGTCCACGGGCGCATGCCCGCCATTGCCACCGGCGCCCTTCTGGCGAACCGCACGCTCAAGGGGATCGGGGTCACCGGCGATGGCGATACCGCCTCCATCGGCATCGGCCAGTTCATGCACCTGGTGCGCCGCAACCTGCCGATGATCTACATCATCGAGGATAATGGCGTGTACGGGCTCACCAAGGGCCAGTTTTCGGCCACCGCCGATCTCGGCTCGACGCTCAAGACCGGGGTGCATAACGATCTGCCGCCCTTCGATTGCTGCGCGCTGGCGCTGAAATGGGGCGCGACCTTCGTCGCCCGTTCCTTCAGCGGCGACAAAAAGCAGCTCCAGGCCATTATCAAGACCGCCATCTCGCACCAGGGGCTTTCCGTGATCGACGTGGTTTCGCCGTGCGTCACTTTCAACGACCACGAAGGCTCCACCAAGAGCTACAGCTACATGAAGGAGCACGAATTCATGCTGCAGGAATTGGATTACGTGCCTTCGTATGAAGATATCTCGGTGGAGATCCCGGAAGGCGGGGTCATGGACGTCCCGATGCACGACGGCTCGCATCTGCGTATCCGCAAGCTGGACCGCGACTTCGATCCCACCGATCGCTTTGCCGCCCTGAAGATGCTGGAAGAGGCGGAAAAGAAGCACGAAGTACTAACCGGTGTGTTGTATGTCAACACCAATAAACCAACCTTCCTAGAACTACTAAACCTCGAGGAGGCTCCCATCGCCACCTTGCCGCAGTCGAAGGTGCGGCCTTCCAAGTCCGTCCTGGATGAGGTTATGGAAGAATTGCGTTAGCGCGACATTTCTCAGTTTTTGATTGATTTTCGGATGGCCGGATGTTAATATCGACACCGGTCTGTCATCCTCCGAGACAGATTGCTTTAGAACTTCATGCTCCACGCCTCCTTGGCGTGGGGCTTTTTTGTTGCCCGCAAGGACTGATTGAAGAACTGGCGGAAAGTCCGGACCCGTCGAACACCGACGAGCGGAGGCGCTATTACCGGCTCACGCGCTTCGGAAGACGCGTGGCGGCTGCCGAGGTCGAGCGGTTAAACGCCCTGGTGAAACAGGCTCGCGAAACCGGGTTGGTTCCGAGCGCCTGATAACTGAAACACGATGGGCGCCAAAAGGTGTCTACAGAGCCTTGCTTTACTGCTATCCGGCAGCCTTCCGGCAGGAGTACGGCAATCAGCTTGGTGCCGCTCAGCGCTTCGTACCTGCCGGCGCGGAGGGCCTCGAGACTGGACCCGATGACGGCGCTGCGTCAAGAGTGAACGCGACCGCTTGCCGGGACCGGGTGGCTACCGGCCAGACTTGGACATGTCGTTGCGCAACTTCTTTACGATTGCCTCAGCCGCCCTGCCGGGCCCATGGGGCCGCAGCCGCCCAAAGAACAGCGCGTAGTCGTTCGCTTCGGCGAACCATACCTGCTTGCCGCCCGCGGACGCGACGATCTTGACTTGAATGTAGTGGCCCGGCGAAATCAGGTGAGTACCCAAGCCTTGGTAAAGGCTCGTCATCACGAAATCCGCTTCCTCCGGACGCGCCACCAGCGCGACGGGCAAGTCTTGTCTGCGAATCTCGGCCGCAACGAACCGGTCGAGGTCCCATTCCATGGGCGCGACGTAGAGTTTGGCGCCCCGCGGCACGCCCCCGGACACGGGCCGTTGGGCTTCCCCCAGGCCCACAAGGGCGAGGCTCATAACGAGAGCCGCGAGCAGGTACAGAGTCAGGTACCGCACACTTCGAAGTCTAGCATCGAACGCCTGCCGCTTCCAGAGATTTTTACAGCCCCAACCGGCGCATTTCCGGGGGTAGCGCAGTAACTATGGATAAAAGGGTCCCGTGGTGGAAAAACTAGCCGGGCCACCGGAAACACGTCTAATGATTTTCCGAAACATGCGATTCTTTCCTCTTAACGTGCCCGGACTCTGGTTCCGCGTGATGTCCTCAGAAGCTCAGATCCTGCACCCGGGTCCGGACCACTACCTCGATCAAGGTCCGGATGCCAACGAACTTCGCGTTCACCCTGTTGGCCGCTTCCTGTCCGAGTTGTTTGGCTATAAATGGTCCTCCATCCAAGTCGGCGAACTTGGAGTACGCGGTCGACATCGTCACATCGTTGGGATTGGCGCCCGGGCCCCTCTGGCTCACAGTCAGGCCGACTTTTGCTTTCTTATATACGGGCAGGATCTCGGACTTGACCAGGTTCTGGAATTCCGTCGCCTTGCCGGGAGCGATGCGATACCGCGCGGATACGATCATCTGAGGCGGCGGTCCGTCGAGCACGTTACTGAGGTCCGCGAGGCGTGTGATGGAATAGCTGGTGGAGCTTTCCGTGCACTTCCGGAGCTTTTCGCCCAACCGGGCGGAGGCTGTTTCTCCCAGGGCTTTGATCACTGGGTTACCGGCGTCGAAGTCGGCGTACTTCTGGAACGGCGTGATGATAACGTACTCGTAGGCACTGCCGAACAGGCTCGTGACGTACACCGTCCTGGTTGTCTGCCCAGCTTTCTTGAGCGCCGGAACGACCTCGTTCTTCTGGAGATCGAGCCATTCGTTCAGCATGTCGGGTTTGACGTGCGTGATCGTGACGCGTGCAAGTTGCGGAGTCGCAGGCTGCGCCAGGCACTGGACGGATAACGCGTACGCCAGCAGAGCAACGCCGGCGCAGAAATGAAGCTGCACTTTGGTCTTCATGGCAAATCCCCTCTTGACTGAGTTTTCGAACTAGCTACCTAATCCCACGACACACCCAGGGATTATATCAGGATGCAATCGCCTTCCATCCATGAGAATTTTCCAATACAAGATGATCATGAAACCGGACTTGATTCCAATACAAGATGATCATGAAAATATGAGAAGGCGAGGCGGTCTGCGGCCGGATGCAAATACGCATGCAGAACGCAGAGACGCTT
>Ga0209517_10000744_pt1 | contig 53717 bp, 47 predicted proteins | sample PeaSoiMetSII2010_FD_187695 | JGI IMG/M metagenome (GOLD analysis project Ga0209517, IMG submission 187695) | Peat soil microbial communities from Weissenstadt, Germany - SII-2010 (SPAdes) (version 2) | ecosystem: Environmental > Terrestrial > Soil > Wetlands > Peat | place: Germany...
TGGCGGCGCAGGCAACCTCGAACACATGGCCCAGGTGCTCCTCGAGGGCAAAGCCGACGCCGTCCTGGCCGCGAGCATTTTCCACTTCGGCGAATACACGGTCGGAGATGTGAAAAAGTTTTTGGCCCAGCGGGGCATTCCCATCCGGCCCGTGACCTGATGGTTTCGGTAGCCCCCGACCTGAATCGGCGCTAACTTCTTCCTTCCGCAGTGCCCACGTTCAATGATGCGCCTTGCGTAAATAGCCAGTTACAGTTTCGAGCTATGGAAAACCCAATCTATGAACGGTTGCTGCCCATCGGGCTGCTGATTTCTTCCAACATCTTCATGACCGCCGCCTGGTATGGGCATTTGAAATACAAGGACAAACCCCTCTGGTTGGTCATCCTGGTAAGCTGGGGAATCGCCTTTTTCGAATACTGCCTTCAGGTGCCGGCCAACCGTTGGGGCAGCAGCGTGTATTCCGCCCCTCAACTCAAGATCATCCAGGAGATCATCACCTTGATGGTCTTTTGGGGCTTCGCTGCTCTTTACCTCGGCGTCCGCCTCCGTTGGAACCACTTCGCCGCCTTCCTGTGCATTGTCGCCGCAGTCGCCTTCACCTTCGTCCCCCAAAAATGATAGCCTTAGACCGTGTTTTTAAGACACGCTCTCAGACCTCCACACTTTGGCCGGGCTTTGGTTGGAGCACTTTGATTTTGGGAAAGCGCGCTCGGATTTGGTCCTCGAACCATCGGCGTGAATCATCCTCGCCATGGCCCAGCAGAACCGTGCGCGGCTCCACCTGGCCCACGAAATCGAGTAATTCCTCGCGGTTGGCATGCGCCGTGAGATCGAAATCCTCTACTTGACAACGCTTCGTCACGCTGCCCCCGCTGGGGCTGAAGAGGAACGTCTCGTCCGGTTGGGCCGCTTTGAGACGGCCGCCAGGCGTGTCTGGATCGCAGTAGCCGACGAAAAAGATGGCTTGGCGCGGATCGCCGATCATCCGCAGCGCCAGGTTATGTGCCGCCGTGTTCTCGCTCATCATGCCCGCCGTGATGACGAAGAGGCGGCCGCCCGAGAGTTTCATCTTATCCGCTTGTCCCTGCTCGAGGACAATTAGGTTGAGAGCTTCACGCAATTGGAGGTTCGGGTATTGACGGTGAGTGCGGTGCGCTTCCAGGTCATAGATTTCCGTGAACACACGTCCCAAACCACCGATGTAAACGGGCTGCGTTTTGATCTGGCCCTGGCCCATGAGGAGGGCCAGCAGCGCCAGGATTTCCTGCGTGCGCCCCAACGCGAAGGTCGGAATCAGCACTGCCCCCTTTCGGGTCAGTGCCTGTTGCAGGCACCCGCTGAGGCGCTGGATTTCCGCCTGCCGGGTGAAACCCGGCCCATGATCCCGGTTCCCACGCGTCGTTTCCATAATCAGCACGTCGGCTTTCACCCCCTCAAAGCGCGCGGTCTTCAAAATGGTTTGATCGTGAAAACAAACGTCCCCCGTGAAAAATAGCGTCTGCTCCCGCCCTCGCACCATGATGCCGGCCGAGCCCAGCGCGTGCCCGGCATCGTAAAACTCGAGCGTCGGCGAAGGGAAACCCGCCCGCGTTTTGTGGAACGCCGCCCAATCGACCTCCCGGTTGTATTTGAACCCCTGGAAGACCGGCGCCAAATCATCCACTTCGTCATGGCTGAACAGCGGGTATTCTTTGATGCCCAACTCGTCCCGCTGGCGTTTCATCACGTTCACCGAATTGTGCAGCACGCGTTCGGCCAGAAAATAGCTCAACTCGCTCATCAGCACATGCGCCTGCGGGAAATACCGCAACGCAACCGGCAGCGAGCCGATATGATCGTGATGGCAGTGGGAAATGGCGATCGCGTCCAACTCTTTTTGCTTCACCACATCGTAGAGCGGCAGTGCCTCCCTTCCTTCGCGCTTGGGATGGATGCCCGCATCCAGCAGCAGCCGATGCCCTTCAAGATCCACGAACCACGCCGTGGCGCCGATGGCCTTGTCCGGATTAAGATTGACTATTTTCATTGCGTTGCCAGGAACCTACGGTTTGAGTCAGAGTCGAGCAGACCCTCCGCCCGCCCGCCCACAACGTGGCCGCCCACGTAGCGCAGATTTGTAATCTGCTGTATCGCAGATTTTCAATCTGCAGGCGCTCGAACCTAGCGCAGCGCCTCCCCCAACCAGGGTCGTTCGAGGTTCGATTCCGAATATTACGGTTAGATCGGCGATCCAAGAAGGTTGAATCGCTCCGATGGCCTTGGTCCGCCCAGCGTCATCCCCGTGTTTCTTCGTTCGAATGCCACACACGCTAACCCTGCTCGCAACTCAACGAAAGCGGAAAATACGGGCAGCGGATGACTCCCTCCGTGCGCGCCGGATCGCGGGTCTGCGATCCACAGCAGGGCAGCGCAGGCTTCCAAGTCTGCTGTGTCGCGGGTTTCCAAACCTGCAGCGCCTGCAAAATCGCAAGGCCTGCCGCTTCGTCGCAAGGCCCGCACCGCGCGAAGCGTTTGGAGTGCGCGCAGCTTGCTCAGCTTGCTGCCGCTTTCGAAAACCCAGAGCGCCCGAAAGCGCCAGCAACACCGAGCCCCAAGCCCTTCTGCTAATGCTCAGAAGCCGCCCGTCCCCACGGAACGCCGCCTTCGGCGCCTTCAGGCGGCAGCACCCCACTCTGGAACGGCGCATCGAGAACTTCCGGCCGCGCCGAACCAGTGCTCTCCAATGACAAATGAAAAATGCTCAATGCCCAATGCTCAATGAAACCTTCTCCTCCGGAGCTCATCCTCCCACCAGAACGCCGCCATAAAGACGCAGTCTTTCCCGACATCATCCATCATCCATCATCCGCAGAACCCAGCCGCCGCCTCGGATGAAACTCACCTCAAGGCGGCGTTGCGCGGGCCCTGGCTGGCTATTCTCGCATTCCCCCGCGCGTCATCCATTGCACTCGCTGCGCCCGCCCGCACGGGCCGATTCAGCGAGTAAGGATGACGAGCCTTCAGTAAGGTGACGGCGGCGCGACCGCGCTTGCCGTGTTCGACGGGCCGGAAACCCCGCCAGTGCTCTGCGCGCGTGCCCGGTAGAAATACCGCGTGCCAGTGTTAAGGAATCCGTCGATGTAAGTGTTCTGCGTGGGACCCATGCTCGCCAGCTCTTGGAAATTCACGCCGTCAGTCGACCGTTCGATGACGACGAATTCCGAGCAACTCGAGGCGTTGTTTCGCCAAGCCAGGCTGATCGCGCTGCCAAGGAAAAGGTTTTGCTGCGTATTCGGACTTGCCGTCATGTTGCTGGGAGCCGCAGGAACGGACTGCGGGACCCCGGCCACGTTCGCAGAGTTCGGACTCTCACCCGCTGAATTCACGGCGCTGACCACGTAATAATACACGGTGCAATCCACCACCGAAGTGTCGGTAAAATTGCTGACCGTTAAGGAGGCGATGGTCGAGTAGGGGCCGGAACTGCTCGTCGATCGCTTCAGGTTGTAGCTCGTGGCCCCGACACTTCCCACCCACGTCAGGCTCACCACGCCGTTGCCGGAGTTGCCCGCTAAGTCAATTGGGGCTACAGGCTCAGTCACCTCTGTGGTCGGGGTGAGCAGGAACGCATGGTGGGCCCCGTTGGTCGTCCCGTTGCCCACGATCTCCCCGGCGTCGTTGATGCCGGTGGCCGAGTTCAGAATCCAGCTCCCCGAATTGCCGGGAATCAGCCGATTCAAATCCGTCATCGCTCCGTTTTGCGAAACCACCGCACGCGAAATTCCGCGGTAGCTGCCGGTGCTGGCGCTGCCCACGGCCACTCCCAAATTATTAATGGCGCTCGCCGTACTAGCGGTCAAGCCGGACGGCACGCCAAGGTCGATGACCTGCCCGTTTTGAAAAATGACCGCGTGGGATGCCGCGTTAGACGTGCCGGAAGAACCCGCCACCACCCCATGGCTGTTAATGGCGGCGGCGGCGCTGGAAACACCCCCAGGCAACGTCCCCAAGTCGGTGAACAGTCCGGTTTGCCACACGAACGCATGGAGTTGGCCAGCGGTGGACACCGACGTGCCGGCTACTTGGCCGGAGTCATTGATCCCCGCAGCGCTTGTGTACGCGTTCTGCACCCCATTGAGCGTGCCCAGCATGTTGAACACCCCGCTCTGCCACAGGAAGGCCTGCGTGAACGGACGCCGAAACGGTCCGGAGATAAAATACCCAACCACCTGGTCGGAGCCATTAACGCCCGTCGCCACGCCGCTGTTGTTTCCCGCAGGCAGGCCCAAATCGGACAGCGCGCCATTGCGGAAAAGGAACGGATGGTTCGTGTTGCCGGTACTCAGACCACTCGAGTAACCGGTCACGTCGCCGCGGCTGTTCAGAGCGTTGGCCGCGCTGGCGCCGCCCAAGTTGCCTAAGTCCAACATCACTCCGCCGGAGAACAGGAAGGCGTCAAATCCCGAGGACGTCGAGGAGGCGCCGACGACTTGGTTGTTGTCGTTGATGGCGGCCGCCGTCGTGGTCGGTCCCCCCAAGGACCCCAGGTCCGTAATAAGATAGGTTTGAACGGCGAGGCTCGAATTGGCAACGCCAAGGCCGGCAAGAATCATGGCAAAACTGCGGATCAATCGTAGCGGGCATCTCATAAGAGCAATTCACTAGTTATTGGTTTTTAGCATGTCGCCTCCGGCGCCTAGTGCCGACGGCAAAAGTGAGACGATTCGCCCGATCATTTTGTTCCCATCGCTGCCCCCGTAGCCGCCGACGTCAGTCGGCGCTAACTTCTGCCTTCCCGCCTCCACTGGCAACATCAGCGAAAGAACCCGCGCCGACCCACTTCTCTTCAATGAAAAATGAAAAATGCTCAATGCCCAATGCTCAATGAAACCTCCTCCTCCGGAGCCCCTCGAACGGCGCGCCCAAAAACTCCCCTCGCGCCGAGCCCATCGGAACGCCGCCTTCAGGCGCCTTCAGGCGGCAGGCCTTCCCGACATCAGCCATCATCCACCATCCATCATCCTTCTCCTCTCCTCCCGTTCCCAGTTGCCAATCCTCTTCCTCGGGTCCAAGTTGCCCTTGAGCCTCTTGGCCCAAACACCATATTTAGAACATGATTCGCCGCGACTACATCGTCCGCATGATTGAAGAGTTCTTCCAGGCGCTCTCCCAGATCCAGGCCTACAAGCAGGGCCAGCTCTGGCAAGAAGCCGACGCTGCCCTGGACGAGCAGTTCCAAAAGCTCATCGGGGCGGATGCCGAAGCCGCCACCCGGCTCTCCGACACCGAACTGCTGGCGTTGGTCATCAAAGGCACGCCCACCCTGGCCGTGCGGGACAAAACCATGATCCTCAGCACCTTGCTCAAAGAAGCGGGTGACGTGGCGGTCGCCCAAGACCGCCTCGAGCCAGGCCGCTCCTGTTACCTCAAGGGCCTGCACCTTCTCCTCGATACTTTGGGGCGCGGTGAAGATTTCGAACGCCCGGATTTTGTTCCGAAAGTCGAGCTGTTTGTCCAGGCGCTGGCTGGCGAAGCTCTGCCTCTGGCCACTCAGGCCCGCTTGATGGAGCATTATGAACGCACGGCTCAGTTCGCCAAAGCCGAAGACGCCCTTTTCACCCTGCTCGAGGCCGAACCCAAAAACGTCGATCTCTTGCGTTTCGGCATCGCCTTCTACGAGCGGCTCGAAAGCCAAACCGATGCCCGCCTCGAGGCCGGCAATCTCCCTCGCGCCGAACTAAAAGCCGCCCTCGCCGACCTCCGCGAGCGATGCTAATTGCAACGTGCCGGTTTACTGGGGAATCCGCGGATGTACTACCAGGATGGAAGGCCCGCCAGCCTTTTGGAGTGCGGTGGCAAAGCGGCAAAGCTCAGCGGCGACACCGCTTTGGGCGGAGCGGAGCGAGGGGCATTCTCGAACACTCACCTCGATCACCCGCCAGCGGAAGGAACACCCGCGCTCGTGGCTATCGCAATTCCAGCACCCCTCCAAATTCCTCTGCCGAAGAAACGTTCAGTCAACCACGCATCGAAGACTTCCCTGCCCCCCACAAGCGAAAAAAAAACTAAAAATTCTTCTTGCGCCTGTGGCGCCGCTGATCGAAGTTGGCCGAAAATGAATTCCCGAGTTTGCATCTGTTGTGGCGAGCCGATTTCGAGGGAGGGGAATGATGTTGCCCGGAACCCGAACCTGTGCACTGCCTGTTCCAATTTGGCCGAAGCCGCCGAAGAATCCAAGACGCATGGGGTAAAGCCCTCGGCCAAAGACGGCCAGCCTCCCTCGGAGAACGTCCGCGAGGCGGCCTGACCATTTTGCCGAGCGCAGTTACCAACTCGGAGTCCCCTCGAGGCGAATCCTCCGCCGGCCCCGCTCGCGAGACCGCCCGAGATATTTTCAAGCCACGTTCCTAGCGGCCGCTTCCTGCCGATCATTGTCTCTTTGCACGCCCTCGCCCCAGCGGAAAGTTTGTCCGGTTTAATCGAGCGCGTAACCTTCTTCAACGAGGAAAACGGTTTCGCCGTCCTGAAAGTCAAGGCCAAAGGCCACCGCGATCCCGTCGCCGTCGTCGGTTCTCTGCCTTCGGTCAGCGCCGGTGAATGGCTCACCGCCGAGGGGCGCTGGGTTCAGGACAAGGAGTTCGGCCTGCAGTTCCGCGCCGACCTCCTCAAGAGCAGTGCCCCCACCTCCAGAGAAGGCATCGAGAAGTACCTCGGCAGTGGCATGGTCAAAGGCATCGGTCCCGTCTATGCCAAAAAATTGGTGCACAAGTTCGGCGAGAAGATTTTTGACATCATTGAGACCGAGTCCGGCCGCCTTGAGGATGTCGAGGGTATCGGTCCCGCCCGCCGCCGCCGCATCAAGGAAGCCTGGGTCGAGCAAAAAATCGTTCGCGACATCATGGTCTTCCTCCACTCAAATGGCGTCGGCTCCAGCCGCGCCGTGCGGATTTACAAAACCTACGGCGCCAATGCCATCGCCGAGGTTCAGGCCGACCCCTACCGCCTGGCGCGAGACATTCACGGCATCGGCTTCAAAACGGCCGACCAGATTGCCCAAAAAATCGGCATTCCGCACGACTCTCTCCTCCGCGCCCGGGCGGGTCTCGACCACGTCCTGCTCGAAGCCACCAACGCCGGCCATTGCGCCCTGCCGATTGAGACCCTGCACGAGGAAGCCGCCACGTTGCTCGCCGTGCCACAGCCCGTCCTCGCGGCTGCCCTCGAACGCGCCTTGGCCAATCAGGATCTCGTCCGCGAAACCATCGCCGGGCAGGACCTGATTTTTCTCCCCGCACTCAAGCGCGCCGAGGAAGGCATCGCCACCCGAATCAAGACTCTTTGTCGCGCTGGCGCGAAATATCCGCCCATCGATCTGGACAAAGCCCTCGTGTGGTGCCAGCAAAAAACCGGCAAAGACTTGGCCCCCACCCAACGAACGGCTTTAAAAACCGCCTTGACCAGCCGCGCGCTCATCCTCACCGGCGGCCCGGGAGTGGGCAAAACCACGCTCCTCAACGCCATTCTGCTCATCCTCCGCGCCAAGAAAGTGCGCTGCCAGCTCTGCGCGCCCACCGGCCGCGCCGCCAAGCGCCTCGCCGAAGCCACTGGCCTCGAAGCGCGGACTATCCATCGCCTTCTCGAAGTCCAGCCCGGCTCAGGCCGCTTCGCCCGCAACGAGGCCAACCCTCTCGACTGCGATCTGCTCGTGGTCGATGAAGCCTCCATGGTCGATGTGCCGCTGATGCATCATTTACTGCGCGCCCTGCCCACGTCCGCCAGCCTGCTCCTGGCAGGTGACGTCGATCAGTTGCCCTCAGTGGGTCCGGGCCTGGTGCTTCGCAATCTCATCGAAAGCGCTGTCGTGCCGGTCGTGCGCTTGACCGAGGTCTTTCGCCAGGCCGCCAATAGCCACATCATCACCAATGCCCATCGCATTAACCAAGGCCTGATGCCCCAGCTTCCCGCGCGCGACAGCAACTCGGATTTCTATTTCCTCGAACGGCCGGACCCAGAGCCCATTGCCCAAACCGTGGTCGATCTTGTCAAACGCCGCCTGCCCGCAAAGTTCGCCCTCGACCCCATTCGTGACATCCAGGTCCTCTCTCCCATGAACCGCGGCTCTCTCGGCATCCGCGAACTCAACCTCCGCCTGCAAGCCGAGTTGAATCCCGTCCGCCCAAACGAACCAATCGTCGAAAAATTCGGCTGGCAATTCCGCCTCCGCGACAAACTCATCCAAACCGAGAACGACTACGACAAGGAAGTCTTCAACGGCGACATCGGCCAGATCCTCAAAATCGATCCCGTCGAGAACCAGGTCATCGTGAAGTTCGACCAGCGCGAAGTGCCGTACGACTTCGGCGAGCTGGACGAAGTTGCGCTTGCCTACGCCATCACCATCCACAAATCGCAAGGCTCAGAATTTCCTGCCGTGGTCATCCCGCTTGCCATGCAGCACTATATGCTCTTGCAACGCAACCTGGTTTACACCGCCGTCACGCGCGGCCGGCGCTTGGTGATGCTCGTAGGCCAAACCAAAGCCCTGGCGCAGGCCGTCCGTCGTCACTCCACCGAGCATCGCATCTCCGGCCTCCTAGCCCGTCTCCGCCCCGATCCACCGCCCGCCTCCCCGTAGCCGCCGACGTCAGTCGGCGCTAACTTCCCCTTCCGCACGCCCCCTGCCTCCACTGGCGACACCAGCAACAAAAGCCAACGCCGCCCCGCCTTCGTTCCCCGCGTAGCCGCCGACGTCAGTCGGCGCTAACTTCCCCTTCCGCACGCCCCTGCCCGCACTGGCGACACCAGCGCAAAAGCCAACGCCGCCCCGCCTTCGTTCCCTACGTAGCCGCCGACGTCAGTCGGCGCTAACTTTTGCCTTCCGCACGTTCCCTGCCGACACTGGCAACACCAGCGCAAAGGCCCGCGCCAGCCCGCTCCTTTTCAATGAAAAATGAAAAATGCTCAATGCCCAATGCTCAATGAAACCTCCTCCTCCGGAGCCCTCGAACCGCGCGCCCAAAAGAACCGCTCGCGCCCGACACCCCCGGAACGCCGCCTTCAGGCGGCAGCCACATCATCCCTCATCCCTCACTCCCCATCCATCATCCCTCATCCTCCCCCGGTAGCCCCCTTCAAAATCTCGATACACTCCATCAGCGCGCGCCCGTCATGGTATCCCCCTTTCCACGCCTGCGCCTTGTCCCCGCGCGGCATCCCGTCCGGCATCACATTCTCGTACCATTCGCCGCGTTTCCAATCCACCTGGTGTTGCTCCACCCAATCGTAGGTTTTTTGGAACACCCGCAAATATTTTGCCTCCTGCGTGAGGCGGTACATATAAAGCGAGCTCACCAGCGCCTCCGCCTGCACCCACCAGGTCTTCTCGCGGCTGCTCGCGCTCGCGTTGAATGCCCCCGACGTAAAAAACCCGCCCTGCTCCTCGTCAAAACCATACTTCATGGAATAATCGAACATTGCCCGATACAGGTCGAGCAACGGATACGTGGAGATCCCCGCCGCCTGGCACGCATCGATCAGCAGCCAGATGTTCTCCAGATCGTGTCCGTAGGAAACCCTTGCAAAGTCACCGGTCAACACCGGCTCCCAATTCAACCGGTATTTGTCCGTGCACGCTCCGAGCCCTTTGCGGACCACCGCGTTGCTCTGAATCGCAATTAATTCCAGCAAACGCTCGCGCGCCAACGGCAACTTGCTCGCTCGATAAAACGTCGTCAGCGCCTCCAGAACGTGCAAGTGCGTGTTCATCAGCTTAAACTCGGATCCCACGGAATCCATGTAAGACGATTCCCCCGGCGGCGCCGGCGTCCAATCCTCATTAAACCATTCCCGGTACCCGCCGTACGTTTTATCGTGTGCCTTTTCCTCGAGCACCTTGAACAGCTCCGTCGCCAGCCCCAGCGCGTCCTGGTTCCCACTGGCCAGGTAATATTCCGAAAGCGCATAAAGCGCAAAACACTCACCGTAAAGATGCTTTTTGGTTCTCAGCTTCTTATCGCCCGTCACATCCACTTCCCAGTAAAAGCCGCCGTTCTTTTCGTCCCACATCTTGGCCTTCAAAAACCGGTAGCCCAGACCCGCCCCCTCCAGATAGCTGTGTCCGCCATAGCCCAACCGCGACAAGTGGGAAAAAAGCCAGACCTGTCTCGCCTGCGTTACGATCATCTTAGTCCCCTCACCCTTTAGCCGCCCCTCGATATCGTGATTCAGCAAGTAGCCGCCGTTCTTCTCATCCAACGTTTTCGAGTACCAGAACGGCACAACGTTCCCCATCAGGTTCGTCTCCAACTTCGGCCGATACGTCTTCGCCACGCTCGCGAAGTCCTGGCCCCTGACCTGGACGCAGCAGCAACCCAGCGCCGCCGCAAGTGACACAAACAACCAGCGCCGGGGCGGGGACGTCTCGTCCCCGCACGCCCTCCAAAGGCGCAGCAAAGTAGCGCAGATTTGTAATCTGCTGTATCGCAGATTTTCAATCTGCAGGCGCCGGGACTGACGGGGAGCCGGAGCATGGCTGGCCGGTCGCGCAGAATCTTCTCCCTCTCCCTCGGGGAGAGGGCAGGGTGAGGGCAGTACCTTTAGGTAGGGCGCGGCACTCCGTGCCCGCCGCCCCCGATCATCCATCATCCACCATCGATCAGCCTCCGCTCTGGTCGGTTCTACATTTAGCTGCGCCTGCATAGAGTTTAGTTAACAACTTCCACCCCCAAAGTATAGACAAACAAAGCCCAATCGCCGCCCTTCCCCCGGAACGCCGCCTTCAGGCGGCAGCTCCTCCTTTGCGATCTTCACGGTTAAAAAATCTTCCTGTCAGATCTCTGTCCCCGGAATTTTTTTTGTCACCTTTTGCCGCAACCCGGCGTCTGTAGAAATGGACGCTCGGGTGGGTTGACTGGGCGTCCTTGTTTTATAAAGTCGCATAGCGGGTTATGAGTTGTCGAACCTAGATCAAGCAGACCTGGATGGACGCGCAAGATGCCTGCCCGCTCGCGGCTGGGGGTATATCTGGACAAGGTCGTCACGCGCGCGCTCGGCTGTCACGCCCCCCGCATCAACACCACCATCGGCTACCGCCTCACCCCGCCGCGCAAGTAGCCTCGCGGCCCCGCCCGCGCGAAGCGCCGGGCACCTCGCCCATCGTCCACGATTCACCATCCATCATCCTCGGTTCCGTTCCTCCGCCGGGACCGCCGTTTGGCGCAGATCATCAGGAAATCCCAGGATTTCCCAGGACAGGAACTCCTCCAGCACGTAGACGGCCACGGTCGGCGGCACCCTTTAATGTCAATCAATATCTTCGAACGAATAACCTTTAGCCTTATCCCTCACCGCCCCCACTCACTCACTCACTAATTCACTAACTCGCCCCTCATCCCTCGTCTTCCATTCCTCGTACTCTCCGCGCCCTCGGCGCGCTAAACCAAAAGCCCTGGAAGGGCGCAAGAAAAATAGTCCAGGGCGCCCCGCTCATCCTCGCATGAGCGGAAGGCAGCCCTGGGTAAACGAACCCAAATCAAATATTCTTCCCCCTTTTTCGGGTTGGATTTGCGAGGCGGCGGCCCGCAAATCCAACCCGAAAAGGGGGAAGAATGCCAGGAGACACAGGAGGAGAGGGCGGGCAGAGGAGGCTTGTCTAAACGCCGAATTCCGTTGCGCCTTGGGAAGCTCCGCGGTCCTCAGACGCTCGATGGCTCCTGGACAACTTCGCAATCTGGGGCTTGCCCAGACGCGACTCCAGAAGCCTCATCACCAACCGGCGGGCTTCCTTCCGCAACCGGTGCAACTTCCAGAAATAGACCGTTAAGACGCCCGCGAAGCCCATTAGGCAAATCAGTGACGCCAAAGCGACCACGCAAAGAACCTCCAAGACAGGCTCAGACAGATTGTAGGGAAAATCCTTCCCCAAAAACACCCCATACCCAACCCCAGTCATCGCCAGCAGCGGGAAGATCGCCGTCACCAATGCCACGCGTCGCACACAGCGCGCGTCACGCCGAACCTGCACAATGCTCTGCTCCAGTTTGCAGCGTTCATCACTGTCGTCATAAAGAATGATGTGCCTCAAAAACGCCGTTTCTGTGTGATGCTCGACCATCGAAGTTATGGCTTGCCAACATTGTGTTCTCGGTGAAGCACAGAAGACATCTTCTCTCTCGCCAAGGGAGCCATCCAATACTTTCTTTGCATGTCGCCGATAGCCCAAAGTTATCGACGCAACGGCAGTTGGCGTCGTTCATCGGGCAGCGGAAGGGGAGCCTCCGGGCCCCTCCATTCGCCGCCCCTCCCGTTTCCAGGTAGCAGGGCGCTTCACAGGGCCACCCCCAACTCAACTTCCCGGCCCAGGGCTCCAGCGTCGGCGAGCGCTAGCGAGTCAGCCACTTTGGCCTCGCGCGGAGCGCCGGGAAACCCCTCATTCCCAAAATAATCCTTGCAATCCACGGCGGCAAGCTAACGCCCCGGTTTTGGCCCTCCAAGAATGGATGCGTGAGGGGCGGCTCGATCAACTGTCTGATTTTTAAGATGGAAGCCAGGTTTCAAAGAGGGAAACGGGGCACGACGCCGGAACGCAAATGGAACAGGTCACCTTAAGACAGTGGCGCGACTCCGATCTTGAGGCGTATGCGGCGATGAACGCTGACCCGGAGGTGATGCGGTACTTTCCGTCGCGGCTTAGCCGTGAGCAGAGCGAAGACTCGCTCACACGCCAGCGCTCATTGATCGAGCAACGTGGCTGGGGACTCTGGGCACTCGATGTGGACAGCGCATTCGCTGGGTTCACCGGCCTCGCTGTTCCTAGCTTCGAGGCGCCATTCATGCCCTGCGTGGAAGCGGGTTGGCGACTTCGCCGCGAGTATTGGGGGCGAGGTCTAGCGTATCGGGGTGCGCTGCAAGCTCTGGAGTACGGGTTCCGCATACTCAGGCTGCCGGAAATTGTCTCGTTTACGGCGGCGGTGAACGCCCCCTCCCGACGACTCATGGAGCGACTGGGCTTCATCCACGACGCCACGAGCGACTTCGAGCATCCCTCCATTCCCGAGGGACACCAATTGCGGCATCATGTGCTTTATCGCAAAAGATCCTGACTTTCCGTGGAGCGAATGGTTGGCCCAAATCTCAAATCGACCATCTTTTCTCCATCCTTTGAATGGGGCAACTAACTCGAAGCCCTGGAAGGGCGACAAGACAATAGCCCAGGACTAGCGGGCAGCGCCGTCCTGGGTACACGAACCAAAATAAATATTCTCCCCCCTTTTTCGGCTTGGCTTTGCAGGCCAGCGGCCCGCAAAGCCAAGGCGAAAAAGGGGGGAAACCAAACTCGGCATTCTCGGCCCCACCTTCCCGGCCCCGGAACTCTGGCGTCGGCGAGCGCTAGCGAGTCTGGGGACGCTGGGAAGTTGGCCGACGACGGCTTCATAACGATTTCCAAACTAACAAAAACTGTGAGGCATGTCCAGAGGTATTAGGAGCAGACGTCCCAATCCCTCGCTCAACCGATGCCCCGCCGCTAAAATTCCAACTTTTTTCGCTTGATCCGTGGGCGGCAAAGCCCCCACTTTCCCTTCAGCCAACAGATTCTCGCCGCCGTCCAGGGAGCGGCGGCCTTTTAATGCCTGAATAGTGTGATCTTTGCGATCTTTGCGGTTAAATTTTCCCCTCCCCGATTCGCGTCCATTCGCGGTTAAAAGTCCCTCCCCCTCAGTTTCCTCTGCTTGCTCCTGCATTGACGAACGCCTTTAGCCTCCATTCTCGGCCACCAACTTCCCGCTCCCAGGATTCCGGCGTCGGCGAGCGCTAGCGAGTCAGCCGAGTTGGGTTCCACCGCCCCCCGGGTCCTTTGGCCCCTTTACGGCCCGAGCCGCACGGCATGCAAACACCCTGCGCTGCCAGGGCGGCAGCCTGGTCGGCCAGTTCCTGCCGGGTGAAGGCCATCGTCTGTTCAGCCGTTCTCCCGATACCTGAACAGTGGGACAGCCGCCATACCCTTTCGCTTCATCACCGCCACTTCCACCTGATTAAGCGGTGTAAATTTAGGGGCCAGCTTTAGCGCGAGTTCGAAACATGTTCCGGATGAGGGCATGAGGGCGGTTGTCACCGGATGTGAAAGGGTAAACCGAAGTCCCAACATGGCTTCATCGGGGTCGGTCATGGGTTCATACCAGCAGTTGGGATGTGCAGAGCGGTCCGCACCGGGAGGCCAAGGTCGCTTGGCCAGTGCCTTCAGGGCAAGGATTCCCATCTTCTTTTCTTGCGCCTTGGCCAGCACTTGTGGCCCGAAGTTTCCGGCGTTCCAGGTGGCGTAGTTGACCGGGAACATGATCGTGTCGAATGTGAACCGGTCGAGCATCGCCATCGCGGCTTCGACCGAGTGAGCCGAGAACCCAAGGAAGCGCATGCAGCCCTTTGGGGTCACGTCTCCACATTCCACATTTGTCCATTGGACATCCTCCTCCCATGGCTCGGCCCTTGCGCGCTCAGTTCCAGCACGGCTGGTATCACATCACGGCGAGAGAAAACAACCGTCAGCGGATCTTCTATGACGAGCATGCAGCCCTTTGGGGTCACGTCTCCACATTCCATATTTGTCCATTGGACATTCTCCTCCCATGGCTCGGCCCTTGCGCGCTCAGTTCCAGCACGGCTGGTATCACATCACGGCGAGAGAAAACAACCGTCAGCGGATCTTCTATGACGAGTGGTTGAGCACCGGGAAGTCTTGGGGCGAGCCGGAGGTGCGCTCCGCTACCGGCAGATGGCGCAAGAGAAGGTCGGGCGGGGCTTGGAGGAATCGCTCGGGTCGCAACTCAAGTGGGGGCTGGTGCTTGGGGGCAGAGCTTTGCGCAGAGGGTGCGCCAGCAGCTCCAAATCGACCGGGAGCACGCTGGCCGGGCCGCGTTGCGGAGCCGCTGGACCTGGGACAGCGTGGTGCGGGCGGTGGAACGAGTGCGGCACCAACGCGGTGGGCGCAGTTTGCCCAACGGCACGGAGATCCCGGGCTGGCGATGGCCCTCTACGTGGCGCGGCAGCGCACCGGCTTGACGCTTCGGGCCTTGGGGCAAGCGGCCGGGGGAATGGACTACACCGCAGTTGGGATGGCCATCGAACGCTTCGAGCCGCGGCCAGCGGCTAACGCGATCCTACGCCGAACCACTGAGCGCCTGCTGAAGGAAACCGAATGAATTTTAAAATGTGGAATGTGGAGACGTGACTCCATAGCTTACCACAAACGACCTGATCACGTTGAAAGATTCAATTCCTTTGGTGTTGATCGGCCCGCAGGCAAATAACCCGAGCATCAGCACGAGTGAGGAAAAGGCAGAAGCCGTATTCTTATACCGGCGGTTTCTCCCAGGTTTCCTTCCGCGCCGGGCGTGAGAGCGAGGCAGCGCATTCCCGAACTCACTGGCCGCCTCCAGCGTTAGGAGGGTCAAAATCTCTGAGCAATCGGTCGCATCAATCTTCAGTCTCACCAGCGAGACAAGCGGAGTTTTCATGAATTTCATTTTGTCGGTTTTGTAGTTGCAGTCTTTGTTACCTCAGGCGTTCTCGGGCCGCTTTGGAGCCACGCTTTCAACTCCTCGACCTTTCGTGTTCCTCCCGCCCAACGAACCTGCTCCGTCCCCCGCGCAATTATCAACACCCATAAGATTAAAAGAAGCGCAAGCGCACACGAGCAGAAGCTAGAATCCCCTCACACAACGAAACCCGCCGTCGACGTCCGCACTCGACGGGAGGCCGTCGGAGCCGCGAAAGGCGCAATGCAAGATGTCGGCGAGGCCCTCCCAACCGTTGCCGCGGAAAACGCGGGTGCTCCCGAATCCCGGTCCGCGTGGATCGCTACCTCCGGCATATGGCGTCCCATACCAATCCCAACACCACTCAGCTACATCCCCAGCCATGTCGTAAAGTCCATAACCGTTCGGCGCAAAATATCCCACGGGACTCGTGTAGGGATATCCTCCACTCGCGAAGGCTGCGTTGTAGCCATTCGGTCCCAAATCGTAGCTATAGAGCCCGGTATCTCCAGCGTAGTTGGCCAGATTTTCGGTGATGACGTTGCCCCACGGAAACCGTTGCCCGCTCAATCCACCCCGCGCTGCCTTCTCCCATTCCGCCTCCGTCGGTAACCGATAGCCATTGGCCCTCCAATTTACATAAGGCGCCTCCTGCCCAACTGCATACACCTGCGTCAGCCCCGCATCCGTGTAATACACCGGAGTCAAACCTGCTTGCTGTGACCGCGCATTGCACCACTTGACCGCGTCATACCAGTTCACCGTCTGCACCGGATGATTGGCCGCCTTGCCAGAACCGGCATTGTCGAAGCCATACCCAGCGCTCGTGGCCCAATAATATACCGACTGCCATTGGCTATAGCTCGCCAGGTTTATGTCCATGTAAAACGCTGACACGTTTACGATGACCGTGGGGATGGCGTCGGGCTCGCCATCCAGAGTGTCGCCCATCGTGAACGAACCTGCGGGAATGAGCGTCATGCCCTGGGGAGTGGCCAGCGAAACGGCGCTTAGATTGGTCAATCCGGCGCCGTTGCCGCTAATGACCCCCGCAATAAAGGTATTGGTCTGCAACCCCGGGGTGCCGATGCGGATAGTGTTGCCGTCGCCTGCAAGGCCCTGGTTGCCAATGTCAATGTTGTTGTTGCCCGTGGTGAGGTTTTGACCCGCAGTGGCGCCAAGAGCAATATTGCCAACCCCACTGGTGACGTTTTGGAGCGCCAGATAGCCGTCGGCTACGTTATAGCTGCCGTTCGTGTTGAAGAAGAGTGCGCTGTCGCCGTAAGCCGTGTTGTAACCGCCGGTCAGGTTGTTGTACAGCGACCTATAGCCGCTAGCTAGCTACGTTCTCGTTGCCGTTTACGTTGTTGAAAAGCGCCTGTGAGCCGTTAGCTGTGTTCCAGGAGCCGTTCGCGTTGTACCGAAGCGCCAGATAGCCGTCAGCCGTGTTGTCATTACCACCGGTGTTGTTGTAAGGCGCCAGAGTGCCGTCAGCCGTGTTGTCGTTCCCGCTCGTGTTGTTGTCAAGCGCGCCATAACCACTGCCCGTGTTGCCCTCGCCGCTGAGCGTCAAGTTCCCCGCTGCCAGGCCGGCGAAGAAGTTTTCAGCCCCGAAGGCATGCATGAAGGTAATGCCACCAGAATAAATGATGCCCGCGGAGCTGCTGGTAAATGGCAAATTCAGGTTGCCGTCCAGTCTCATGTTCAGCGCTCCGAAGCTCCCGCCGGCGTCCCGCTCGACCAACGTGTTGGGTGTATCGGCGCTAGTGGCGTTGTTGACCTCGATCACAGTATTAGCCACCGCCGCCGCCGTTTGGCCGTCCACCTTTGCCACCACCGTCGCGCCTTGGGTCCCCATCACATCGCCGTTTAGGCTTCCGCTGAAGCTCGCCGTCGAGCTTGCTGTGGCCGCATTACCGGTCAAATTGCCCGTGAACGACCCGTTGAATTGGTTGGCGGCGTTATTGAGCGTCAACGGGTTGCCGTAAGTCCCGCTCAAGAGGGCCTGCGGAAGCGTGCCGCTCAATTGGCTGGACTGCAGCGTGCCGCTCAGGTTGCTGGCGGTGATGGCATAAGGCACCGAGGTAAGTTGTAGGAGTGGGACCAACAGGGCGTAAGGCGCCACGCTGCCGTTGGTGCGTACGCCTATCTGCAACCAGCGTGGCTGACCGGTTAGGAAGGGGCTTAATTGAAAGTCGAGCAGCACGGTGAACAAACCGTTGCTGACGGTGACATCCGACGTGGAAGTGGTGTTGAGGAGGAAACTGCCGCTGCCATTGGCGGTGCTATACAGCGCGAATTGCAAGTCATAGTTGCCATCGGCGCATTGGCCCTGGTCGTCCTTGATAAGCAAAGGCTGTGCCTTGGGCAGATGCGGATTTACCCTCCAGCCATGCGCCACAAAGAGCAGCTCCACAAAGGCCCAAGCATACCGTTCTCATGACCACCCGAAGCGTCTGGTTCAAAGGTTTCGGACGATTTGAGGCTGCATTTTTCATATTCTGGATTTTTGATTGCGGAGTTTTTTCAGTTCGCTGCTGTCAGTATAAAGATTCGTTTCTTCCCCGGCCTACAGGCAGGGAGATATGAGCCGGAAGAACCCGATTGGCTGGCTGGGAGCGATTGTCCATGTCATCTGGTTCTTTCCATTTGCGAACGTGACTAGACCCGGCACGTCCACCCAGCTGCCCGGGTTGAACCCGGCGTTATGTTGCAGGACAAAACAACCGAGCACCGGCACCGGCCAGGAGATAGTGAGCGTGTTTGGGCCGGTGAGGCTAATGCTTAACACCACGCCCCCAGCAGCGCTTTTCCAAAAGCCGCCGTCGAGAGAATAGTTGCCGCCGGCCAGCGGGCCGCCGGCATCGTATTGGCCGATGGTGCCACTGACGCTGTATTGGCCGCCGCTGCTGGTGCCGCCACCGCCGGCGAAGACCGACCAACCGATGGAGTATCGTTGCGCATGGAGCGCGCCCTGGGTCCGAGCCAGCAGCAGTGCGCCGAGCAGCAAGCGTTTCAGTGTTTGGATTTTCATATTATCTGTCCTTTAAGTTTGTTTGGGCCACGGATGGATCCCTGCACCCCCTCCATCAATCGCGCGAATTAGGGCCCGGTCTAATGTTGGCTGGTCTTGCCGTCTTCCATTTGCCAGTCAGGATTCTCCATGCGCTGCTCCAGCCGCTCCAGCCGCTGTTCGAGCAGTTGGATCGTGGCGTCCTTGGCCTTGGCGGTCTCCTCCAGCTTTTGGTTCAACCCTTGTATAGCCGCCAGCGCAACTCCTTCTTCGTCCACTGAATTGATGAATCTCTTCTCGCCGGCTTTGTCGGGCTGGCCTACCCCGAAGGCTTCATTGAAATCCTGGGCCATTGGCCCGATGTGACGCACAGAGGCATCGTGCTGGGACTTGTAGTTCCAGCCCAAGACGGGCATTTTGGCAAGCCGTTCCAGGATATCCTGCGCGTCCAGTGCGACAAAGTTGGTTTTTGCGTTCCGGTCGCTTAGAGTATTCCAACCCGAGTCACCCGCGCCCAGGTACATGCCCGAGAGGACCTGGCCGAAGCTGCCGACGCTGGTAGCGATGTAAAAGCCGCCGGTGGAGCGAACGTTGAAGGTGTTGCTGCTGCCGCCACCGTAAGGGCCAATGCCCAGGGTGAGGTATGGATTGAAAAGGAAGCCGCTGTTATCAGCCCAAACGAAGCTGCCGTCATTCTGGGCAATGGCCTGTCTGCCAGCGGCAAAACTAAAATTGCCGATGACGCTGTTGCTTTGTCCTCCCGGAATGGCGCCGTAATTGCCGGAGCTGCTAGTGCCGTTAGGGCCCCCGTAGTTACCTTGGCCGCCAGCAACCGTAGCGAACAGGGCTTCCGAAATGGAATTACTTTGCCCGCCCCCTACGGTTGCGTACCCGGCTCCGTAGCCGGTCGAGTTCCCGAATCCACCCCCTATAAAGGAGTTGGACGATCCGTCCAGCATGATATTGTATTGGCCGCCGGCGATGGCCGCATCCTGGCAATGGCTTGAGATACTATTGGTCTGCCCACCCGCGATGGTGGCGCCCGGCGAATTGATCTGAATGTTATTGTTCCGGCCTCCGCTAATACTGGCCGCCGGGGAATTCGCCAAGATATTGTTCTGAAAGCCGCCAGCGATCGTGTCGCCGGTAGATTCGGCGCCGAAAACGCCGCCTGCGCCGATGCCGTTCTTAAAACCGCCGCCGATAAGAGCGTAAGCGTCTGCTTCCGTGAAAAAGATGACATTGCTAAAACCTCCGGCAATGGCGCAGTAAGAGTTCTGGATACTGTTTTCCATGCCTCCGCCGATGGTAGAATTATCGCTACCCAAAGTAATTGAGTTGAGTAAGCCTCCGCCGATGACGGTCCATTCGGCCATGTTCGTATTATTCTGCCCGCCGCTGATGGTCGCCGCTTGGGAGTATTGCTCGATGTCATTTTGATAGCCTCCGGCGATGATGGCGTACGGAAGGCCCGCGGCATTGTTGTTTTGGAATCCTCCGCCCACGGTGCCGTAATCTGCGAAGGTTGTGTAGATGGAGCCCAGCGAGTTGGAGACGCCCCCGCCGATGAACGAGCCGAAAGAGTTGGACACGATTACATTGTTATAGCCTCCCGCGATAACCGAACAGTCCGCATTGGACCCAATCAGGTTGGCCCCGCCGCCGCCGGTGAACGAGAGATTGGGGAAGACGGCATTATTTGATCCGCCGCCGATCACATCCCATTTCCCCCCGATGGGCCCGCCAGAGCCGATGCTGTTGAACTGTCCCGCACCGATGAAGGAAAAAGGGGCGTTGGTTTGGAGCGAGTTGGCATATCCCCCTGCGATAACCGAATTGCTTGCCATCCAGTCAATTTCATTTGCCCAGCCGCCGCCGATGGCGCTGAGGTCGCCTTGGATGAAGTTGTTGAGGCCCCCGGCAATGACATCACCGAAGCAGCCCGGGTTGACAAAGCTTTGAAGTCCGCCGCCAATGATGTTCGGGATGCCGTTAGCCGTGGGCTGAAGCCTTAAGGCCATCTGCCCGTGAACCTCCATTTGCAGAGGCTCGTCATCGGTCGTGCCCAAAAAGTTTGCCGGGCTCGTACCGACATTGCCGGTCAGCAACCATGCATCGGCTCCCGGAGGAGCCTCCCATATCAGGCTGGTTCCGTCGTAGCTGAGAACCTCGCCCGAAGTGGGCGGTCCTCCCGTGGTACCCAGTTGACCGGCCGTGATGGCGCCGTTGGCTACCTTGCCTGCGCTTTCCGCGTAAATCGCATAAGGGGTGGCCAAGATTTGCAACCGTGGACTCAGCTCGACGAGGGGCGGGGGTGTGGGCTGGGTGTTGGTGGCAACCCGAGTGTCGAGCCAGTAGGCCGTGCCGTTGAAGACATCGGGGCCAAAGTCCAGCGTCACGGCGAACAAGCCGTTGCTCACCAGCACGTCTGTGGTAGTCGTAGTGTTGTTGTAGAGCGGGATGCCGCCCATGCCCTGGCCATACAACGAGAATTGGAAGTTGTAGAATCCATCGGCGCAGATGCCGGTGTCGTCCAAGCGGCCTTGGTAGGTGAAGGCCGTGCCTTGGGCCGCGACCGTTGATAGTGGGGAGTTGATAATTCCGTTGAGCCCCAGAAAGGCTAGCGTAGCGAAGGTCCGTACGGGTCTGTATTTCATAGTATTGTATTTCCTTTGTTCATTTTGATTTCTCAATGCCCGACGGTCCCTGCACCATTATAGGCCTTAATCGTGAGCCGCTTCGAAATGGTCAGTGGCACGGATTCCCCGCTGGAGCCAGCCGTCCGGATCCACACCTCGCCACCTGGAGAGGCGGCATTGACGCCCTCAGCGAGTGTCAGGAACGGGTCGGAGTAAGTCCCTACCCCGAGAGGTGGGTTCAGTCCGGTGTTGAAGTCCACCCAAATGACGGGCTGAATCGAGAAGCAGCCGCGTCCGTGTGTCGCTGCGACAAGAGTATCGCCGACCCAAATGAGTTGATCCACGTTTACATTCGCTGGGCCATCGTTGCTGGGCGACCAGGTCGCCCCGCCATTATCGCTGGCAAAAACCCCAACCTCGGTTCCTACGTAAAGATAGCTGCTGTCGTGCGGATCGATCACGAGTGAGTTGGCGGGCGCCTGAGGCAAGTTGCCCGACACGTCGCTCCACGTAGATCCCGCGTCCGTCGTGCGCCACAGGTTGCCCTGATTAAAACCTCCAAAGGTAACGTACACCCGGTCCTCATTGTTCGGATCGATCGTGATGCAAGCGCAGTATCTTTGCGGCAGATTTGGTGTGCCGAAATTCTCCTGGGTCCAAGTGGGGCTGGCTGCGGTGCCATTGGCGGTGGCATAGACCGAACCGTCGCCGTAGCCGACCCAGATGAGGCTGGAATTCCCGGGCGCGACAGCGATGGCACTGATAAACCAGCGGCTAGCGATCCCCGCCTTGATGTTGGACCAGGTCGGGGTCGTTGCCTTCACATTCAGGCTTCGCCAAAGGTTGCTTCCGCCTGCTAACATCGTGTTGGGATTGTTTGGGTCCAGAACGAAAGGGGCGATGAAATTCGCGGAGGACTGTGATCCTGCATCGCCTATCCCTGAGAAGATGAAGCTTGAGGAACTGCCGCCGTCTGTGCTCCGCTCAAGCTCAAGGTACACGTATTCGCTGTAAAAATAATTGGTATCCGTCGGATCGGCTGCGCAGGCTCCCCCATCGCCACCGGCCATGTAGGTCCATCCCTCGGGTCCACTACTCGGTTTGTACCGTTCCACGCCGTTGTCTTGGGCGCCGGCTATAATCGTGCCGCTTGTCGCGTTCCCGGCGGCGCCATAAAACTGGGTGATCCCGAGATTGTTATTAAGGTTGTTCCAGCCGCTGCTCGGCGAGACTGTATAGACATCAGTCGCACTGAAAACACCGCCGTCATTCCCGAAGTACACAGTGCGCACGGTTGTCCCGTTAAAGGAAGGGATCTGAACGATCACGTGCTGGTCCGAATGCAGGCCGCCTGTGTAGCCGCCAATATCTGTCAGGGTGGTTCCGCCGTCAGTGCTGCGCCACAGGTCAAGCCCGCCGACAATGAGCAGGTTCGGATTGGTCGGATCGACCCAAATACAATTGTCGTACCATCCTTGCTCCTCGCTAGGTCCTCCGAAGTACTCGGTCCCGGTATTTTTGAGGCTGTACGTGTGCCCGCCGTCCACGGAAAGATACAGCTCACCGTAATTCTTGTCTGCCGAAGCATAGACGGTGATCGGTTGACTGGGGGCGTAGGCTATCTCGACCCGGCCCGCGCCCGTAATGCCAGTGGCGACACTCCACGTCACCCCTGCATCAGTGGAATAGAGAACAAACCCGTACCCTGAGGCTACGCACCGGCTGCCATTGCTAGGGTCGAACGCAAGGTCATCCGTTCCTGGGTTGTAGCGTTGGCTCCAGGTGCTCCCACCGTCGGTCGTTCGAAATATTCCATTGCCTGTGGCTGCTAGAATGATCTGGCTGTTAGTTGGATTTATCGCCAGGCGATTCACAAAGTAAAAATCAGCCGCAGCGGTCGAGGAGAGTTGCGTCCAGGTGGTTCCCCCATCGGTGGTCATAAAAATGCCATCTCCTTGGACTGCGTCACCGTTGCCAAATCCTTCGCCTGTCCCCACATAGATGACGTTTGGATTTGCGGGATCCATAGCCATGCAGCAGATGGCCAGGTTGGCCATGAAGTCGTCCAAGGCAAACCAGCTAGTGCCGGCGTTCAAGGTCTTCCAGACCCCGCCGTCCACCCCTCCTGCCCACATCGTGCTCGGAGTGGTTGGGTCAATGAGGATCGAGCGCACGCGCCCGCCGATGTTTCCCGGACCCAGCCATGTCCACCCCGAGGATTCGATTCCCGCTACCAGAGGTTTGGGAGAGCCGCCCGGACCGGTCTGGCCGGGGAGCTGGGGTTTCGGGGCTGAAAGATCTTGAGTGTGGTTTCCAGGCCAAGCCGCGGGGTTGAAACTCATTTGCTTTCGCTCTTCGGCGGCGTTGACCCAAGCGTTGGCTGGGATTTTCCCGTGCTCATCCTGAAGGTGAAGGCGTCGGAATTTGAGGGCCTCTGAATGTAGATCCACGCCGGGGTGCCTTAGCTGCCGGAGCAAAGGCTGCAGTTTGGATTTTGGTAATCGGCCAATTTCCGCGCCTGAGAGGTGAAGCGTTTTGCTCAACGAGCCCAGTTCGTCCGCATTTAGCCCCACTTCCAAGGTACCGTGCTGATCCTTGGTTCCTGCTGCCGACTCGGCGGGGTTGGATCGGAGTTTTTCGTCTTGGACGGCTTGAACGGGTCCCGGAAGGGTTAGCGCGAGCCCCAACGTGGTAGTCTGCGCGAAGAGCAAGAGCTTTTGCCTGTTCATAATAATCCTTATTGAAGGCTGACAAGGACCAGCACCATACCCTGGCCCTGCTGCAATCCGGTCATGGCTTTGCCGAGAATCGCGCCTTGGGCTCTGGCGTGGTCGCCCACTCTCATCGCGTGACCAGGAATCGACGAGGTCGTTAGGAGATCGCCCGCTTTGATGGCGCCTGACGTGGCGTCCGCCAGCACGTAAACACGCCCGCTTAACGCAACGTCTTGGTTCCCCTCCAACGCGCCTGCCTGGTGCAGGCTGATGCCTGGGTTGACGCCGTTGGCGCCGCTGATGATGCCGGCGACCCTGTGGTCATAAGCCTGGCCGCTAAGCTTTAACTGGCCCGGGTGTTCGTCATCGATGATTACGACCGAGCCTTTAGGAATCTGGCCGCTGGACATTTCGAAGGGCTCGGCAAGGTCTGACCCGCCCGTGATGGTCAGGACAGGAACATATACCGTGCCCGCCAGGTAAGTGGCCGTCGCCGTTCCGGGTGTGCCGATGCGGATGATATTGTTGTCGCCGGACTGGCCCGGGTGGCCAATGTAAATGTTATTGAAGCCGGAGGTCAGGCTGACACCAGCATAGTAGCCAAGCCCAATGTTATTAGTGCCATTTGCGCAATTCAACAGCGCATTAACTCCGATGGCAGTGTTGTAGGACCCAGATGAGTTGTTCTGAAGTGCTAAATAGCCGCTGGCAACGTTTTCGCTGCCGTTCGTGTTGCTGAAAAGCGCGCTGTCCCCGTAGGCCGTGTTGTAAGAACCGGTAAGGTTGCTGTAGAGCGCCCGATAGCCGCTGCCCACGTTTTCCGTGCCGTTTGTGTTGCTGAAGAGCGCCGCCTCACCGTTGGCGGTGTTGTAGCTGCCGGTCGTGTTGCCGTAAAGTGCGTCCTGTCCATTGGCGGTGTTGTAGCTGCCGGTCGTGTTACCGGAAAGTGCGCCCTCGCCACTAGCGGTATTTGCGAAGCCGGTTGTGTTGTCGAAAAGCGCAGCGAACCCATTGGCAGTGTTGTTGCCGCCGCTCGTGTTGGAGTAAAGCGCACTGTAGCCAATGGCAGTGTTTCCGCTGCCGCTTGTATTCTTTGCGCCCGCGGCTGAGCCGGCAAAGAAATTTTCGTCATTATCGCTGTGCAGTAGAGTATTCGCCCCAGCATAGATTGTGTCGGGCGCCGGCGGCAGGGTCAAGGTGCCTGCCAGCGTGATGCTGCCAGCGGAAAAACTCATGGTGCTGTCGCGCCGGACGAGGGTGCTGGCGGTGTTGGCGGCGGTGCCATTATCCATGATCGTGATGGTGCTGCCGGAACTGGAAACAGCGAGGTCGGGCGTACCCGAGAGCGTCACTGCATCCTCTAACATGTTGAGGCTCTTAACGACCTGCCCGCTGGCAATGTTTCCGGCTGTGAGAGTCGAGGAGGCAATATCCGAACCTGTGATCGAACCGGCCCCTACCCCTCCGGCAGTTTCGGCATAAATGGCGTAGGGTGTAGGAAAAAGTTGCAACCGTGGACTCAGTTCGACAACGGGTGGGGGCGTGGGTTGGGTGTTGGTGGCGACGCTAGTGTCGAGCCAGTAGGCCGTGCCGTTGAAGACACCGGGACCAAAATCCAGCGTCACAGTGAACAAACCATTCGTAACCAGCACGTTTGGGATGGGCAGCGGGCCGGCGAGTTGCATGCCGCCGGGTGCCTGCTGGCTCCATAATGTGAACTGGAAGTTGTAGAATCCATCGGCGCAGGCGCCAGTGTCATCCAGCCGGCCTTGATAGGTGAAGGCCGTGCCGAGCGCGGCCGTAGCAGATCGAGTAGCGCTGAGAGCCATCAGCGCGGTCAGGAACAGTACTAGTTTGTTCTTCATAAGTCTCAGTCTTTCTGTTTGGTTGGTTTTCGCTGTTGGTAAATCGTTGCTGCGTTGTATTTCTGCTCTCTCCACTTAGTTCCAAGCGACCGAAGTGACGCACGGGACACAAGAGACTGTTGTAATGTTAGAGTTCATATTCCGCAGGGGGAAACCAGGCGGTAGTACTGCGCGGTGCTGTCGGTGAGAGTCACCGTCACCGAATCCACGCCGTTGGCAAAACTCACCTCGGCATTGGGCACGCCCACCCAGTTAACAAGCTGCGGATCGATGCTGCTCGTCTGTTGCAGAACAAAGCAGCCCAGCGCCGCGGCGCCCCAGGAGATGGTCAAGGAGGGTGGACCGCCGGGCGGGTTGTTCAGTTGATAGCACAGCTCCGGCCCGCCGGGTTTCTCCCAAAACCCGCTATCCACAACATAGTTGCCTCCAGCTCCTGGCCCGCCTGCGCCAACCTGGCCTATGCTGGCCGAGAGGTTGTATTGGCCGCCGGCCATTGTGCCACCGCCCCCAAGTCCTATAACGCCGGTCCTGTTCGCGCCTTGGGTTGCGGCCCAGCCGATGGAGTACTGCTGCGCCTGGAGCGCGCCTTGACTGCTGGCGAGCAGCAGCGCGCCAAGCAGGAGAGGTCTTGATGAAGAGGTTCTCGTTTTCATTGTTTCATTTGTATTTTGCTTCCAGCTTCGTTTTAGCTGGTTTCCAGGTTCACCCCCTTCAAAAGGATTTGGCGGTGCAGGTTACAAGAAATCGGAAAGAAGTTTTGGGCTAGGGAAGCCAGGCGACACGATCACGGCGTTTTGCAAACGGTGCTGTTCATTGCCCCGCGCTCCGCCTTGCCAAAGAGTCAAAACGATCTGGAATTTCAGATGAGACCACACGTGCCCCTATGGAGTCCGACGCGAGAGCCTGCATCTCGCCCGCGCCACAGCGTGCGAATGGAGGGGGAATAGTTTACGGGCTTCAGCGGGACGGAGGTGGTTTTCCCGCCGATTTGCCCGCGGCCACCTCTAACACCAATTCCTTCAACTCGGCGACCTGGCGTTTGAGTTGCTCAATCTCCGCATCCTTTTGCTTCATCTGTTCGCCTTGCACCTTGGCCTGGCTTTCGAGCTTTTGGTCCAGGCCCTGGATGGCGGCTAGCGCCACCCCGTGCAGATCGGCGTCGTTCAGCATTTTCTCGTTGTCGTTGAGCGGAAACAGGCTGTGAAAATCCTCTGCCATCGGACCGATGTGCCGTTGCGCGCAACCCTGGTAATTCCATTCGGCCAACGGCAGCCGGGCGACGCGTGCGAGCACCGATTGTGCATCCACCGCTTCGACGCGATCCTTCAGGTTTCGGTCGCTGGAGAAGCTCCAACCGGCGTTGCCGGGCGCCCATTTGACGACCTGATTTGGACCCCCGGCGCCGCCACTGAACACGACGCCGCCCTGGCATCGAAAGCTCACTTGATCTTGCGCAGTCGAGGAAAAGGAGTCGGTCTGGGAATCCGCCCAGACGAACGCTCCCGGATGCAGAGCGCGGGCCGAGCGGCCAGCCGCGAAGGCCCAGTTCGTGGCGGTGTTGCCAGCGCCTCCCGGGATGGTTGCATAATCACCTTGGGCCAAGTTCCTCTCCCCACCGCCGATGGTTGAACAGAGGGCCCCGGTCTGGATGGTGTTTGCGCGACCACCGCCGATGACGGAGGCAGTACTCGCAAGCGCATTGCGGCTTCCGCCGCCGATGAACGAGTTGCTGGCGCCAGCCTCGATCGAATTCTCCAAACCACTGCCGATGCCGGCCAAAGGAGCCGTCGTCTGGATCGTATTGGCGCGGCCCCCGGCGATGATCGAGAAGTCATCGTTGGTTTGGATAGTGTTTAAATAACCCCCGCCGATGGCGGCGTTGGCGCTATCACTCTGAATCACGTTCCCGGAGCCTCCAGCAATCCCGGCGGCGGCACTGTCGGCCATGATGCGGTTGTCCCCGCCGCCGCTAATGGTCGCGTACCCGGAGGGAGCTTGAATGGAATTTCCATTGCCGCCGCCAATGGTTGTATAGATAGCATCAAGATCATTTCCATGCCCTCCGCTAATGACCGAGCCGTAGGCAGCCGAGTGGATGGTATTGCCGGCCCCGCCGCTGATCGTCGAGCGGTAAGCACCCGATTGGATCGCGTTAACGGCCCCACCACTGATGGTGGACTGTGGCGCGCTGATGGCGTTGCTGGAACCGCCACCGACGAAGGAGCCCACGCCCGACGACAAGATTTGGTTGTCCGAGCCTCCACCGATGATCGAGTGGTCGGCCTTGGCTTGGATGAGGTTGCGATCGCCGCCCTCGATGGCCGAGCCGCCTTCCCCACCCGCCTCAATGGCATTACCCGAGCCACCTCCGATTAGATTAGGCTCGCCATTGTTGGGCTCGAGCCGAAGCGCGCGCAGGCCGTTCACGTGCAGTTCGAAGGGCTGGTTATCGGTCGTGCCGATGAAGTCGGGCCCCGGTGAGGTGCCCAAGTTTCCGTTCAATTGCCAAAAATCTGCGCTGCCCAACCCGGACAGGGCCGTGGCGTTGACATTGCTCAGGCCCGCGCCGTCACCGGTGCGCGCTGCTGTGAAGGAGTTGGACGTGAGGCCAGGAGCCCCCGCCGTTTCTGCACGGAACTTTGCACGTGGCCCAGGATTGACAGCGAGCCGCGCGTGTTCGTTGGTGGCGGGGGTCTGCGCCATAAGCGAAACCTGGTTCGAAGCGACGAAGATCAGGAGATTGAGGAAGAGCTTGAGTTTCATTTTGTTTACTAGCGGGGGCTAGTGTTGGTTCGCGAGCGAGGCGGGAGGGGAAACGGGTCTCAGCATGGCATCTGTGGCTTCGCGCAGAAAAATCCGGGCGATGAGCCAATCCTGGAAGGCCTCGCCAAAGTTGGATTTGGGCATTCTGGTGTTGATCATCACCTTGCCCTGGTCGAACGCCAAGCGGCTTTCGTCTTCTTGATTCAGCCGATTCAATGCCAAGGCCAGGACGAGATAGGCGCTGGCGGCGCAGCGCCCTTCGATCTGCGGCCTGGCGAGCGCCCTTCGGAGCGAACCTACCGCCATAGTGTAATGGCCTTCACGGTATTCTGCCAGGCCACTGACGGTTTCGCTCCATTCATTGGCGTCCAGATTGACAGCCACGTCAGCCAGCTTGCCGGCCTGCATCAGGTCTGCGCCTGTCACCGGCACCAGCAGACAAACTCGGGCCGTTCGTTCCGCAAGGGCTGATTCTCTCGTGCCGCGAAACCGGTCGAGCATAGCCTCACGATGGCGGCGATACTCCTGGTCCTTCGCCGTTTCGACCAGCAGTGGAGCGAGTTGGAAGGAGGTCCAATAGTCGTCCGGACATAATTCCACCGCCTTCGAAAGATCCGCCGCGGCTTCTTGCCACCGGCCTTGACCAGCTCGGAGGCGCCCGCGCAAGCTCAGAAGCCCCACGCTTTGAAGGCCCCCGCGGCCGGCGGGGCTGAGCGCCCGAGTGAGAAGTTCCTCGGCGAGATCCAGTTTGCCCTCGCGTTGAAAAACGCTGACTAGTTCTTTCAAGCGCAATTCGCGCTTCGAGGCATCGCTGGCCGCAAGGTCCCCCTCCCTCGCCAGGGCCTCGCGGTAGAGCGGTTCCGATTGGACCAGTTCATGTCGCCCGCGGAGGCAGTCGGCCAGATCCTCGATCGGCGTGGCTAAGATCAGCGCAGGCCCGCCCTTCCCAGAACTGGCTAACGCTTCCCGATAGAGGGGTTCGGCTTCGGCATAGCGGTGTTGATAGCGAAGAAAATCGGCCAAGCTACCGATCCGCGCCTCCAAGGCCGGCGGGTCGGCCGTTCCACATTTCCGCGCTATTGCCAGCGCGTCTCGGTAGAGCCGTTCCGCTTCAGCGGCTTCGTTTCGCCTCCCCAGGTAGCCGGCCAGCGCAACCATCCGCTTCTCGAGCGTCCAAGCATCACTGCCGCCCGACTGTCGTGCGCTCTCAAGAGCTTCACGATACAGAGCCTCAGCCTCCGCGCGCTTGCTCGGCTGGTCATCTAGGATCTCCGCAAGCTCGACTATTCCCGCTTCCAAAGCCGGCGGATCGTTGGAGGAGAAGCTGCGGGCGCTGGCCAGGGCCTCACGGCCCAAGGCTTCAGCCTCGGTGTAACGGCCTTCTCTCTGAAGGACGCCGGCCAGACCGCCGCGTGACTTGGCCACATCAGGGTGGCCACCAGGTAGGAGTTTGCTCCTTGTTGCCAGCGCCTCCCGGAACAAGCCTTCGGCCTGCTGATACTTGCCTTGGTCCTCGAACACCCCCGCGAGACTGTCGAGCGTGGTCGCCACCTTGGCATGGTCATTGCCCCACCGCTCGCGCTGTATCATCAACGCTTCCTGCAACCGCATTTCGGCCTCGCCCAATTTACCCTGGTGCCGAAGAGCCCCTCCCAGCTCACACAGGCAGTCTGCTATTTCAAGATCCTTGCTGCCACGCAGTTTCCGCGCCATCAGCAGCGCCTCCTCAAACACCTCTTCGGCGTCGTGGAATTTACGCGCTTCTCCGAGTGCCATGCCTAAGACGGTCAGGGATTTGCAGACCTCCACGTGCTCGTTGCCGAAGAGCTTCTGGCAGATTGCTACCGAACTGCGCGACAGACCTTCGGCCTCGGAATGCCGCCTGAGCGCCGAAACTGTTTGTCCAAGTTCGCGAAATAATCGCGCAACCAGGACGCTTGCCTCGCCACGTTCTGCTCGGCCCAAGCGCAAGGCCTCGCGCAGCACCGGTTCCGCGTGAACCGGATCGCCCGCCTCGTTGTGGATCATGCCGATGGTCTCGAGCAGATCGGCCTGGACCGCCGGCTGATTCTTCAGAACGTCGCGCAGCAACGTTGTCTCGCTGCCCAAGGCCACACTCGTGCGGGCACTTTGGAGCATCTCCTTGAGAGCTTGGGCGACTTCCTGACTTTTGTTGGCCTCCAGGCGAGTCGCTCGGCGAGCCTCGCGCTCCTTGAACACCAGCCAAGTGGAAACTCCCAAGCCGGCGATTAACGAGGCCAACAGCGCGCTCACTGCCACAAACGCCAGCGTGTTGCGCTGTATCAGCTTGCCAAGCCGGTAAATCTGGCTAGGCGAGCGCGCCACGACCGGCTCGTGATTGAGATACCGTTGAATGTCCATCGCCAGCCCATTGGCCGTCTCGTATCGGCGCGTCCTGTCCTTCTCCAACGCCTTCATCACGATCCAGTCTAGATCGCCGTGCACCAGACGCGCCAGTCTGCCCGCCTCGGCTTGCCGGCGCTGCGCCACGGCTGCCAGATCCCCCGGCCTTAGGCTCGTCAGCCGCACCGATGGACAGATCGGCTCCTTCTCCCGGATCGCCTGGAGGACTTGGTCCATGGCCAGACGTTGAAGTTCACCTGCGTCGAACGGCGGCTGGCCGGTCAGCAATTCGTAGAGCAGCACCCCCAGCGAATAAATGTCGCTGCGCGTGTCAGTGTCCAAGCGGCCTGCCTGTTCCGGGCTCATGTAGGCGGGGGTGCCCGGGAATTGCTCGAACGCGGTATAAAGTGTCTTGTCCGTCAACCGCTGGCCGGAGGTCGCTTTGGCAATGCCAAAGTCAATGACTTTGGGCGCCGGCACACCTTCGCGTTCGGTGACAAGTATGTTCGAAGGCTTGATATCGCGGTGGATGATCCCCTTCTGGTGGGCGTGCTGAATGGCCTGGCAGACCTGGATGAAGAGCCGGAGGCGTTGGGGGATGGAGAGCTTCTTCCGATCGCAATAATCGGTGATCCTGATCCCATCAACCAGTTCCATCACGAAAAAGGGGCGGCCGGAACGGGTCGCGCCGGCGTCCAGGACCTTCGCGATATGCGGATGGTCCATGAGCGCCAGGGCCTGGCGCTCGGCTTCGAAACGGGCGATTACCGCCCGCGTGTCCATCCCCAACTTGATTACTTTGAGCGCAACGCGGCGGCGCACAGGTTCCTCCTGTTCCGCCAGGTACACCACCCCGCAGCCGCCTTCCCCAATCTGCTCAATGAGTTGGTAGCGGCCGATCCGCTCACCGGCCTTTTCCGCTGGCGACGGTTCGCCCGTCGGGGCGAGCGAGTCCTCCTCCTCCTCGGCGGCGGCTTCGCCCGACATCATCCCGAGCTGCAACAGGCACCCGAGACAATGGCCGCCGGGAGCTTCGCTGGGCAACTCCGCCCCACAACGAGAGCATTTTTGTGCATCAGCCATCACTTCTCTTTCAAAAGCAAACCGGCGCGAAGGTTACAAAAAACCGCAGGAGCGCGGTGTGAATCAGGCCGCGACCGCCGCGAAGAGATGCCGAATTTCCTCGTCCACCTCTGCCGGGCTGGCGACGGTATGGGCGATCTCCTGGCGCAGCAGTTGGCCGAACCGCCGCCGTAAGCGATGCAAGGCAACTTTCACCGCGCCGCGGCTCATCCCCAAAAACGCTGTCCACTCCGCGTAGTCGCCCTCGCTTACTCCTGCAGTGAGACCGATCTCCAGCGCTGCAAACAAATCCGCCTTGTCTTCCGCGATGTATTCTTTCTTGAGGCGGTCGAGCACGAGCTCCAGGAGGGTCGCGGCCCAGCGGCGATCAAATAGCTTTTCCGCCGTGAGGGGATCGGCGGGCTCGCGACGATACCTCTCCTCCGCCGCCATCTCGTCCAGGGAAATGATCCGGTACCCTCCGCCTCGTTTGAGCGTCTGCCGCCGGTCCCACTCGTTGTTCAAGAAGTTGGTCAAACTCGCGAGCAGGAAGGAGCGAAACCTCCCATTGTGACGGTCCACTCTCTTGAGCATTTCCTTCCCGAGGAGAAGGGCAAAAAAGGCTTGGGTCAAATCTTCGGCCTCGTGCTGGTCGGAACCGCGCCGGCGGATGAAGGCATAGAGGGGATACCAGTATTTACTGCAAAGCTCTTCGAGCGCGGCCGCGGCTCTGCCCAGGTCATCTTTTCCCGCCGCCAGGACCACGCTCCAATGCGTGGTGGCGAAGGCGCTCGCTACCGCCCCTGAGCAAGGGAAGGCCTCCTGAGCGCCTGCTTCTGCCGGCCAAGTTTTCATGGCGGTATCCCCGACCGCCTTGGGGAATGTGCATGCGCGAGCCAATTATGAGGGTTAATGGTTTGCATAACTTCAACGAAGATACGTTTGGGGAGGGCGGCCTTGCAAGAAAAGATACTTGTGCATGCAACAGCTCTTGAGGATGAGAACGCCATGGTCATCGAACTGACCAAGCGGAGGCGTCGGATTGAGCAGCAAAAGCGTTTCCAGGTGCTCTACGAGGGCCAAGAAGTGGGCACGCTCATCCCTGACCTGATCGTTGATGAGGTCGTTATCGTTGACCCAAAGGTCGTCACGGCATTCACTGAGACGCACATTGCGCAGATGATCGGCTATCTTGCCATAACTGGCCTGAGCCTTGCCATCTGCTCAATTTCAAAGAGGCGCACTGGGGCGGTCGATGGCCCCGCAGAAGGATCTTAGCCTCTCATCTGCGTCCATCCGCGTAATCTGCGGTTAAAACCAGCGGTTCCTTTGGTTGCGGCTTCGCCGCTCCGGGTGCTCCGTGGTTAAAAATCTCCCTTCCCCCTCATTCGCGGTTAGTCACCCACCCGCCGCACTTCCCCTGACCCCGACACCTGGCGGCTCACCTGTGGACTCCCATAGTACTCCACGTCCCCGCTGCCGCTGATATGCGCGCTCAACTCGTCCCGGACCCGCAGCGTCGCCCGCCCCGAACCGCTGATGTGCGCGCTCGCCTGCCGGCACTTGAGCTCCGCCGCCCGGTGGCTCCCCGAACCGCTGATGTGCACCTCCTGCCGCTCCACCTCGCCCGCCACCACCGTTGTGCCGCTGCCGCTGATGTGCACCGAAAGTTCCTTCGCCTCCAGGTGCGGTATCTCGATGTGGCCCGACCCGCTCACCGCCAGAGATAGCCCCTCCGTTTTGATCGTCTTGGCCTCTGCCTGTGCCGACCCGGACAACCTGAGCGCAGTCAAATTCTTCAGCTTGAGCTCGTACCGAAGCGACCGGCTCGGACGCAGGTTCTGGTCCTTCGGCCCAATCCACAACTCTCCGCCGCTCACCTCCGATTTGATCAGCGGCAGCAAATTCTCATCCGTCTCGATCGTCAGCCCCTCCTCATCGCCCTGCGTGATGAAAAACTCACCGCCGCCCGACACCGAAACCCTATCGAAGTTGCTAACGGCCCTCGAACTGTTCGTGATTTGTCCGTTGCCGGACACCGTCGTCCAGCCCGGGGAAAAGGAGCAGCCGGCCAGCCCCACCAGGATTAACCAGGAGGTTGCGCTCAACAAGTTCTTCAGATTCATAACTTCTATCCTTCATTACCCGCCGCGGGTTCCATTTGTTTCACCTTTCCAGCCACGGCTATGAAAAGCAAGCAACAAGAAACTCTTCCATGAACCGCGCTAAATGCAACGCGCGCTGGCGAGCTTCTCCCTCGCCCCTTCGGAAGGGGAGAGGGCCGGGGAGAGGGGTCCGTTCTCTCGTCCCGGTTCATGGGCCCAATGCATGCGCGAAAGCGAAACTGGGCTTCCCATGCCACCCCGCCGCTTGGTAGGGCGCGTCACTCCGTGCGCGCCGTTCGGAGGCGTCCCGTCCCTCCCTCCGGCTCAATATTCCCAATGCCCGGCAAAAAAATGTGGTGACTTTCGTGAAAAATATTATTTATTAATTTACTTGATTGTTTGCTGACCCTATTCAATGGGCAGCAAATAGTCGAAATTCTCCCTTCGTTCACGCCGAGGCAACGCGGACGGCCCTACTGCTTCACTTCCGGCCGATTCATCCCCAATTGGTCAAACAGAAACGCGTACGTATCGGCTTCTTGGGAGATCCGTTCCTTGAGGGACGTGCCGATGCCGTGCCCCGCGCTGGACGTGCTTCGGAACAGGATGGGCGCGTCCGACGCCGTCGCCGCCTGCAGGCGCGCGGCCATCTTCCGTGACTGCGCCGGATTGACCCGGCCATCGTTATCGCCGGTCGTCAGCAGCACGGCCGGATACCTTGTCCCATCGCGGACGTGGTGGTAAGGGGAGTAGGCGTACAGCGCCTCGAACTGGGCGCGGTCCTTCACCGTCCCGAACTCGGTCGTGTTGAACTGTCCATTCGGATCGAGTTCAACGCGCAGCATGTCATAGATGCCCACGCGCGCGACCACCGCTTGTGCCAGGTCCGGGCGCTGCGTCAAGAACGCGCCCATAAGCAAGCCGCCGTTGCTGGCGCCTTCCACGGCTAGCTTCGAAGGGTTCGTATAATGGCGCCGGATCAAGTGCTCCGCCGCCGCAATAAAATCATCGAACACGTTTTGCTTTTGGGTCAAGCTGCCCGCCTTGTGCCAGGCTTCACCGTACTCCCCGCCCCCGCGTAGATTGGCGATGACATAAATCCCTCCGGCATCGAACCACACCCGGCGCGTGGAATCAAACGAAGGAGTCATGCTCACCCCGTAGCCCCCGTAACCATAAAGGATGGTGGGATTCTGTCCGTTCCGCTTCAACCGCCTGGGGCGCAAGATATTTAGTGGCACTTTCGTGCCATCCTTCGAAGTCGCAAACTCACGGACGACCTCGATGTCGTCGAAGTTTGCTGGTGACGTCATGTATAAGCCGGTGCGGCTCACCTGCTTGGCGGGCGGGTCGAAGGTGAACCAGACGAACGGCTTGAGATAGCTTACGTTGCCGAACACGAGTTCGTCCCCGTGCCAGGATTGGAGCCCTGCCACGGCGGAAACCGAAAGGATGGGCACGTTGCGCGGGCGCTGGCTGCCGCGCGGAACATACGACAACTCCGAAGGGCCGCCCAGCAGGTCAGCCACGAAGACGCCGTCGTCGCAAGGGGCGAACTCCTCGACCACGCCGCGAGTTTCCGGCGCAACCACGGTAGCGCGCGAGAGTTCGATGGGATCAGCCGTCCCCTGGCCAGGGTCGGCTCCAGCCGGACCGGCGGAGGCGACCGGAGGCTTCACCTCCCGCAAGGGGAGGCGCAGGACTTTGCCATGCGGCGCGTCCTTGCGCGAGAGCAAGTAGAGCGCGCCGTCCCGGCCCAAGTTGGCCAGCTTGATCCCGTCCTCGAAGTGGGTCACCTGCTGCCAATGTCCGGCTTGGTCGCGCAGGTAATGGGCGAAGTCCCCGCCGTCGCCATTGGCCACAGAAGCTAAAGTCCATCGTCCATCGCGGCTGGCTTCCAGGGCGATTTCGGCAATGCGCGGAAAATCTTTGCCCAATTCGCATCGGTCATCCGTCACCGGTGTGCCCAGCCGGTGAAACCAAATTTGCTGGTAAAAGTCCAAGTCCTCATCCCTTCGTTCCCCCACCTGCGGATAGCGCGTGTAGAGGATCGCGGAACCGTCCGCTGACCAGGCGGCGCTACCGCCGGCTGTGGGCAGTTGAACGTGCGGGATTGCGTCAGGCAGTTCTTTTCCGGAAGCGACGTCGAAGAAGTGAAGCGTGCCGCGCTCGCTGCCGCCTTCGGAATACGACACTGCAACCAATTGGCCATCGAGCGAAGGCACAAACCAATCGATCGCCGTGGTCCCCTTCGAGTTGGCGGCGTTCGGGTCAAAAACGGTTCGCCAGTCCACCGGCGCGTTTAGGGAAGCGAGCTGGACCAGCACAGGTTGCTGGGCGGGCGGTTTGAAGCGCAACGCAAAAATCCGTCCAGCCTGCTCACGCAAACTCAAATAGCGCGCCGACTCGTCCTCCCGAAGTTTTGTGAGCTGCTGGGCAATGGCGTCACGGAACTTCAGTCGGGCGAAATAGGCGCGAGTGCGTTCGTTTTCCAAGGCTATCCACTTGCGCACTGCCGGAGTCGAAGCATCTTCGAGCCATTGGTAGTCGTCCACGACTCGGACGCCGTGATAGCTGTTGGTGACCGGTTCGGGTGGGGCGGGCACCGAAGGCAAGGGAGCCCCAAAGCCCGAGATGGCCAGCAAGAGAAGGCTCGCAGCGAATCTAGCCGGGGCACTTTTTTGCAAATTCATGCGGGGAAAATAGGCTAGCCAAACGCGGAGGACAAGACGGCAGGCGAGGTCTGCAAGGCCTGACTTGGTTCTCGGCTGGACAAGTTCAAAGGTGGTGCGCAACATGTTGGCAGCAATGGCTACGAACGCGGACTCTCCGTTGGATTTGCTCTGGAAAGAGTACAGCTTGGTTTTTCGGGAGTTTGACGATACAACGCTGGCGCGATGGCTGGCGCAGACCTTGGGCCAATTCGCGGGTAGGGTGTGGCGGCAATCGCATCCCTTGTTGGGCGCTTACCGCTTGGCGGCCCAGTTAGCGCATGAACGGCAGATATGGCTCAAGCGTCTGGCCACCGTGCCGGCGGCCTATTCTGCCGCGCCTTGTTGCCGTGCGCCGGCCCTGCCCCTGCTCACCCGCGACGTCCGGGAGACAGGCTTAATCTGTCAGCATTGCACCGAGACGCTCTTGCCCTTCGACGAAATCCCGGCCCCGATTCGAGGCGAGTTGGAAACCTGGGCCGCCAGATACGAACCAGTCCATGCCGTGGCGCACTGGGACGATTCACAGCGCAAAGCAGCGGATTACGATCGAGCTGCCGAGAACGCCGCGGAGGAGGCCGAACGCTTGCTGGCCCAAGCGGGACGAAATCTGGCGGTCAAGCTTCTCGAATTGTACGCGGCCGTCGTTTGGGAAGACCAGGATGATTGCCTCGAAGTCCGGCCTGAGGATGTGCGGCTTTAAATTCCAAATCGCGTCAGGACCCATCTCCGGTGGGTGATTGAGTCTTTAGAGCGCTTTTGACCTTGAGGAGCAATTCCTGCGTGGTGAATGGCTTTGGGAGATACGCGGCCTCGCTTTGCTGGCCGGCGGGCCAAACATAGCCGCTGGTGCAGATGATGCGCATCCCAGGCCAAAGCTCCCGAATGCGGTCCACCAATTCCCGCCCGCTCATCGAGGGCATCACGAGGTCAGTGATGACCAGATCAACGGAGGGATCATTGCGCTCGAGCATTTCGAGGGCTTTTTGTCCCGTGTTGGCCGTTAGCACACGGTAGCCGTAGGATGCCAGGATCGTCTGGCCCATCGTCAGCAGTAAATCTTCATCATCGACTATGAGAATCGTCTCATGCCCCTGGAGATCCCCGGTTGAAACGAGGTGGTCGCTGGCGATGCGTTTTTCGGCCGGCAAATAAACGCGGACGGAAGTTCCCGCTCCCGGTTGGCTGGAAACGGCCACACCGCCGCCGTGGTTGGTGACAATGCCGTAAACCCAGGCGAGCCCCAGGCCGCGATGATCGGGGCCGCGTTTGGTCGTGAAGAACGGTTCGAAAATGCGTGGCAGCACCTCCGGCTCGATGCCGCCGCCATTATCGGAAACCTCAATGCATACGTACGCGCCTGCCGCCAACTGCACGTTGCGATCCTGCGTGGACTGGGTGAGCTCCAAATTGCGCGTCTGCACATTGATTCGTCCGTTGTCACGCGAGGCCTGAACAGCGTTTTCGAGGATCTTGATCAGCGCCTGCTGCATTTTGGCTTCGTCGAACTTCACCGCGAAGAGCTTGCGCTCCAACTGGAACTTCCAGGACACGGGGTCGGGTCCGGCGTTCTGCTGGAAAAACTCGACACTGCGCTGAACCAGCGAATTGAGATTGCCAGAGGCCTGGACACGAGCCTCTTTCTCCTGCCGGCTGAAAGTGCCGAGGTCGTTAGCGATTTCACCCGCCTTGGCGGCGGATTTTTCCACTTCAAGCAGAGATGCCCGCCAGGGGTGGGTGGGCTCCATGCGGCTCAAGACAAGGGAGGTATGCCCGAGAATGCTGGTTAAAGCATTGTTGAAATCGAGCGCCACGGTGCGCGCGAGCTGAAGCGCGCAATCCAGTTTTTGTTTGTGGCAAGGGTCCACGAGGCCGTTCGGGGCGGCTGCCGTGGGCAGAGGCAGGAGTTGCAATAGAACACATTTGGGGGCCGGCCCAGCGCAGATGCAAACAGAAGTCAAAAAAGCGCCCACTACACCCGCTTCGCTGCGGAATTGGAGTGCAGCAGAGGTGGCCGGCGAACGCTGCCAATCCCTCAGAAACTCCTGAGCCGTGCCAGTGTTTTCCGGTGCCCAAATCGCTGAGAGTTGCGAGGATGGGCTGTCGATCAAGCTTCCGAATAATCTCTGCGCGGCGGGGTTGGCCAAGCGGATAATCCCCGTATCGTCCACTACGAGGGTGGGCCAGGCGGCGTATTCGAGCGCAAAATCGGAATTTGACCGGCCCGTAGCCAGCTCAGGGGCGCTGGATTTCGGGAGGTTGGGTTCCACTCAACCTCCCCCTCGCCCAGCCGGGAAAACTCCAAGCGAGCGGACCCAGAACCCGGTGACCAAGTAATTCGGCATATCTTTACGAGGGGGAGCTTATCACGCGTCCACCCGCGCTCAATCGGAAAGGTGCTTCGCGAGAAAAGGGTGGGGCAGCAGCTCTTCAACACGGAAGTGGCGGACACGGCGCAACGCACGGCTATCGGCAACCCACACGGTGGCTCGGGGGGCATACTCGGCGAGGATTTGGCGGCAGGCACCGCAGGGCATTGGCCCGGCGGGGACGCGGGCCACGATAGCCAGGCCCAGGAAGTCCTTCTCACCGGCGGTCAGGGCGGCGAACAAGGCAACCCGTTCCGCACAGCAGGTGAGGCCATAGCTGGCGCTTTCGACGTTGGCGCCTGTGATGACCTGTCCTTGCCGCGTCAGGAGGGCGGCGCCAACTTTAAAACGGGAATAGGGGGCGACCGCGCGTCGGCGGGCCTGGGCAGCCGCCTGGACTAGCTCGCGTTCAGTGACTTTGGTCATAACACTTCGCGAATTCTTCGAGCATTTCGGCTGCCAACCCTTGGACCCGCTCGGCCGTTTGAAGGACCTCGGCGTGCGAGAGGCAGGCCTTGCTGCGACCGGCTGCGAGGTTGGTAATACAAGATAAGGCGACGACATTCATGCCGCATTGGCGCGCAACGATTGTCTCGGGGACGGTGCTCATGCCCACCGCATCGGCACCCAGTCGGGCGAAGGCCCGAATCTCCGCCGGCGTCTCGTAATTGGGGCCGGCCAGCGCAAGGTAAACGCCTTTGTGCAGCTTTACCCCGCACGCCCGGCCCGCCCGCAACAACAGCCGGCTCAACGCCAGATCGTAGGGGCGGGTCAAATCAACAAAACGCGGTAAATGGGGCTGCACCGCGCCGCGCAGAGGGTTGTCACCCATTAGATTGATGTGGTCGCTCAGGACCATGAAGGTTCCCGAGCGGAAGCTGCGGCGGATGCCTCCAACCGCGCTGGTCAGAAGCAAGTCCCGGATGCCGTAAGCCGCCAGCACGCGTACTGGGAAGGTGACCACACTCAGCGGGTGGCCCTCGTAGTAATGGACACGCCCGCTGAGCACCATCACCGGAATGCCGCCCAATCGCCCAATAAACAGCCGGCCCACGTGTCCGCTCACGCCCACGGGAGCGAAACCAGGCAGGCTGGAGTAGGGAATGCTGCTGTCCACTTCGAGGTGGCTGACGACGTGGTGAAAACCGCTGCCCAGAATGATCGCCAACCGAGGCCGAAGCCGGGAAAGCTTTTGGAGCTTCGCACTTGCTGTCTGCGCGGGCTGCATTATTTTTGCACTATTCTCTTAACGCCATATGGAGCTCAACGATGATGAAATCCGCCGTTACTCACGGCACTTGATTCTGCCCGAAGTCGGGCTGGCAGGCCAAAAGAAAATGCGCTCGACTAGTGTGCTATGCATTGGCGCAGGCGGTCTGGGTTCCCCCATTGCGATGTACTTGGCCGCTGCAGGCGTCGGCAAGCTCGGAATCGTGGATTTCGACCTTGTGGACCTCTCGAACCTGCAGCGCCAACTCCTGCACGGGACGGAGGATGTCGGGAAGCCGAAGACTCAGTCGGCCAAGGTCGCGCTTCGGCGGATCAATCCTCACGTCGAGGTGGTGCTTCACCCGGTTCGGCTGACCAGCGAGAACGCCTTCGAATTGATTCGGCCTTACGACATCGTGGTGGATGGCACGGATAATTTCCCCACTCGCTATCTGACTAACGATGCCTGCGTTTTACTGTCGAAGCCGAACGTATATGGCTCGATTTTTCGGTTTGAGGGCCAAGCCAGCGTCTTCGCCCCGCACCTGGGCGGCCCTTGTTATCGATGTCTCTATCCAGAGCCGCCGCCGCCCGGGCTGGTGCCGAGTTGCGCGGAGGGCGGGGTGCTGGGTGTGTTGCCAGGCATCATTGGGACGATTCAGGCGACGGAGATCCTAAAGCTGGCCTTGGGCCTCGGCACTTCGCTCCTGGGGCGATTGCTGCTTTTTAACGCGCTAGAGATGCGGTTTCGTGAAGTTAAGCTACGGCGCGATCCCCAGTGCCCGGTTTGCGGCGAACACCCCACCATCTCGAAACTTATCGATTACGAACAATTCTGCGGAATGAACGCCTCACCTGTTATGAATCCAGACGAAGTGACTGTGCAAGAAATGAAACGCGCCCTCGATAATCCCCAACTTGGGATTAAGGTCATTGACGTGCGGGAACCCGATGAATACCGGATCGCTCGAGTCGAGGGCGTGCCGCTGCTGCCCCTAAGCGCCCTGACGCAGCGGTTCACTGAACTGGACCCTAACCAGCAGTACTATCTCCACTGCAAAGCCGGCGGCCGGTCGCTGCAGGCGGTTCAATTCCTGCGCCAGCACGGGTTCAAGCACCTCAAAAGCGTCAGAGGCGGTATCCTTGCCTGGGCCCAGGAGATTGATCCGGCTGTGCCTAAATACTGAAAGCTGAACACATTTAAGCCGGTTCCGGTGAGGGAAAGACCAGCGTGCCAGAGGCCCTGAAACAAGAAACAATTGAGAATCCGATTTGACAAGCGCGCCGACATCGTGTTTATTAGCCCCGTTAGATAGAGTAATGTAATCATGAACCCGATGGTCAGCATTTGCATGGACGACCGGCGCGAACACGGACAAGAGTCCCTGTGGCAGCGCCTGACTTGCTGTATCGGCCTCGCGGGAGGGAAGCGTTAACGAAACGGACCAAATTTTCAAAAACCCGCGATTGGCCGTCAATCGCGGGTTTTTTATTGAAACAAAAGCCCCTTAAAGGGGTTGGTAAAGAAAGGCAAGCAATGAAGAGAAACTATCGGCAAGTGCCCACAAGGTTCGGGCTGGAGACCGGCTTCGAAGTGAAGCCACGTCCGCCCGCACCCTTTCGCGCCGCGCAAGAAACCAGGTTCGAGCAGCTCAAAAAGCAATTGCTCGAGGAACGCTTGGAGGAGGCGCTGGAGCCGGGGTTCGGCAACCAATTGAGGCGGGCTGCCCAGGAGGCGGCGGCACTGGCATGGGTTACTCCCTATCCGGTGCTCTTTTTCCCGGTGTTGTTCGAGGAAAAGGCGCAAGCGGCGTGGCTCCACGCCGAGCGTCAGTACCAGGTCCGCGAACGCAGCCGGGAGCTACTGGCTTTATGAAGGCGCCAAGGACGAAGTGGGGACTCAGGCTGGCGGGGGGCCGTTTCCACGAGCGAACGAGTTTATGTTCGCTCGCGCAAACGGCCCTTCGCCCCGCCTGCGGGCGGATCTGAGCCCCCCAAGAGGGGCGTGCGGGTGCGCCATGCGCACCGTCCGCGAGTGGGCTGTCGGGCTGTCAATCCCTGATTGAACTTTCCTGCCGACTCGGGTAGGCTGTTGCCATGACGTGGTCGGCAAGTCTTTTTCGCGGCGCGCTGCTCCTGGCCGGGTGCTTGGGCTTGAGCGGTTGCTTTCCTTCCGGCTCCAGCCAATTGGACGAAGAAAAGGAGCCGAATTTTTTGGCCGGCAAGAGCCACGTCAACCAGATGGATTTCAGCGGCGCGATCGAGGCGTTCGAAAAGGCCTCCGAAGTAAACCCTCGATCGGCGGCGGCGCATTTTGAATTGGCTTGGTTGTTCGAGAAAGCCCAAACCGACCCCGCCGCGGCGATTTATCATTATGAGCAGTACCTTAAGCTTCGGCCGGCTGCCGAGAATGCCGAAGTCATCCAACAACATATTCTCGCGTGCAAGCAAGAGCTGGCGCGCACGGTCTCGCTGGGCCCAGTCACCGAGAAGCAGCAGAAGGAGTTCGAACAGCTCGCCGAAGAGAACAAGACGTTGCATGATGAACTCGAGAAGTGGCGCGCCTACTATAGCCGCACCGGACAAACCAACCCGCCTTGCCCGGCGAGTGCGACAGCTTCGTTGGAACCGGCGCTTACTCCGACGCACGCCGCCACCACCACGCACCCCGCCACCACAGCTAACCCACGTTCACCCACCCGGCCTATGTTGATGGCCTCGATCGCCGGAGCGCGCACGCACACCATCAGAGCGGGCGAGACGCCGAGCAAAATCGCCCGCGAGTACGGGATCAAGGTCGCCTCTTTGATGGCGGCCAACCCGCAGCTCGATGCCCGGCGTCTCCAGCCGGGACGGACTGTGGCCATTCCCCCACCTTAGCCCCCCAGTCCACTCTCACAGGCTGGATCAGCGACCATGCTCTATCGCGTCATCTTCCTGGCTATCACCGTCTTTTGGCTCGCCATGAACGTGTTGCTCTGGCGGGCCGAATACGGTCCCCAAGCCCGCATCGGGAGCGCCGTGCCGGCCCAGGTTGTTTGGCAGAAAGTGCTCACTGCGCCGGACAGTTCTTCTCTGACAATTTTTGTCCATAGAAAAAAAGTCGGCTTCTGTCACTGGATCACGAGCGTCGGTGAAGACTCCTCGAGGCTTAAAGCCGGCGAAGACTCGCCCGAAGGCATGGTCGAACAGGTGGCAGGCTACAGCATCCAACTTGAAGGCAACCTCGTGGTCAAGGATTTCGCCAGCCGGGCCCGGTTCGACGCGAGCCTTAAACTGGGCACCAATGAACTGTGGCAGGAACTAAACGTCCGCCTCAGTCTGCGCCCCACCACCATCGAGCTCCGTTCCGTCGCCGCCCAGCAGAAGCTGCGCCTGCGGGTAGAGGACGGCACGGATCAATTCGAGCGAGTGTTTTCGTTTTCCGAGCTGCAAAATCCCCGCGCCCTGCTGACGGAGCGCGGAGGGCCTTCGGTGGCCGCTCTGCTGAGCCAACTGGGCGCAGACCCCGGGCCCACCGAGGCGAACCCCTGGCAGAACGGCCTCAAGTGGGAAGCGCGCACCGACACGCTAAAAATTGGCCTTGCGCCGGTGCGAGCTTACCGCCTCCAGGCTCCCCTCTTCGATCGCTACCGCGTCCTCATCTTCGTTAGCCGCGTCGGTGAGATTCTTCGCGTCGAATTGCCGAATGACATCGTTCTGGTCAACGACCAAGTGGCAGGCCTTTAGCCATGATTGAACTGATCCACCTCGTGAAGAAATTCGGCGACCTCACGGCGGTGGATGATCTGACTCTGACCGTGCCGCGCGGCCAGTTTTTTGCCGTGCTGGGGCCCAATGCAGCCGGCAAAACGACGACCCTCAAGCTGTTGGCCGGCTTGATGAAGCCTACCTCGGGCCGTGCGCGTGTAGGCGGGTTCGACGTGCAGACCCAGCCCTTGGAGGCCCGGCGACGCATGGCCTTCGTGCCGGATTTTCCGTTCCTTTATGACAAGCTTACGCCTTGGGAATTCTTGCGCTTCACTGGCCAACTCTTCGAAATGAGCGACCAACGGATGCAGAGCCAGGCGCAGCAGCTCAGCGAGCGCTTTAATCTGGCTGAGAGCATCAACCAGCCCATTGAAGGCCTTTCACATGGCACGCGCCAGCGTGTGGCCATTGTCTCCGCCCTTTTGCATGAGCCGGAGGTTTTTATCATCGACGAACCAATGGTGGGCCTCGACCCGCAGCACTCACGGGTGGTCAAGGACGTTCTCAAGGAGCGCTCCCAATCGGGCATGACCGTTTTCCTCTCCACCCACCAGTTGAGCGCGGCGGAAGAAATGGCCGATCGCATCGGCATCATTCACCAGGGCCGGTTAATCGCCGTGGGCTCCCCTACGCAGTTGCGCAACCAGAGCGGCGAGACCGGACCGCTAGAAGATGTTTTTCTGGCGCTGACGGCACCGGCTGATCCTTAATGGCGAGCGTAATGAGTATCGTGACGAAAACCGGCGACCAGGGCACCAGCGCGCTGATGTACAATCGGCGGGTCTCCAAATGCCACCCACGCCTGGAGGCCTGTGGCACTGTAGATGAGCTTAACGCTGCCCTCGGTTTGGCCCGCGCGACCGCTCCGGACAGGTTTGGGCAGGAGCAATTATTGGCCGCCCAAAAAGAGATTGTGGGCCTCATGGGTGAACTGGCGACGGCCCAGGAAGACATGCCGCGGTACATGAGAGAGGGCTACGCGTTAGTGAACCTCGGCATGGTGACTCGATTGGAGAAAGCGGTAAGCGACCTTGAAGCGCAAGAGGCCCACGGTCGCGGTTGGGCCACGCCGGGCGCCACCTTGCACACGGCGGCCTTGGACATGGCTCGCGCGGTGTGTCGCCGTGCGGAGCGGCGGGTCTGCGCCTTGCAGGAAGCCAAAGAGATCCACCGCGCTGAACCGCTCATTTATCTGAATCGGCTTTCGGACCTGCTCTGGCTCATGGCTCGGCGGGCCGAAAATGCAGGAGCAACACCGGAGAGTGGAAACCTGAGAGCGTGAGACCCGGCTGACTTACCGGCGTGACTCTCACGGTGACCGTCGGGACGGTTTTCCTTGCCGGGTCTTTTCTCTTTTGCGGTTTGACCTAGGGACCAGGCGCTTATAGGGTTGGGGCCATGAAGACGACGCTTGCCCGCTCCTCTAAAATAAAAGAGCCCGAAACTCTCTCCCGGCGCCGCTTTATACAAAGGACGGGCGCAGCGGCGGCTTTCACGCTAGCACCATTTTCTTTGCGGGCTGCCGGCGCAAACGACCGGCTCAACCTCGCCGGCATCGGCGTAGGCGGGCAGGGCCGGGCCGATCTCGATGCGTTGGCGCCGGGCAATAACATCGTCGCGCTCTGTGACGTGGACGAGCGCCGCGCGGCGGAAACCTTCAAGCAATTTCCCGGGGCAAAACGATTCCAAGATTTTCGCCGGATGTTCGATCAAATGGGAAAGGAGATTGATGCGGTGGTGGTCGCCACCCCCGATCATTTCCATGCCGTGGCGGCCATGGCAGCCATCGAACGGGGCAAACACGTCTATTGCGAGAAGCCCTTGGCCCACTCCATTGCTGAAGTGCGCCGGTTGATGAAGGCCGCCCAAGACCACAAGGTCGTGACCCAGCTCGGCAACCAGGGTCACTCCTTCGATTCCATTCGTAACTTTTGCGAGTGGATTTGGGATGGCGCCATCGGGAAGGTCCATACGGTTCACGCCGGCTGCGGTTTCCTAAACTCGGGTCTCGACCAACTGCCGCACCTCAGCGAACATCCACCCGTTCCTCCAGGGCTGGATTGGGAGCAATGGCTGGGGCCTGCGTTGGAGCGGCCCTACAACCCAGCCTTCCTGCCCGCCACCTGGCGCGGCTGGGTGCCCTTCGGCAACGGGACACTTGGAGATTGGTGCTGCCATGTGGTTGACCCCGTTTTCTGGGCGCTCGACCTCGGTGCGCCTTCCACCATCGAGGCACAGGTCAAGGAGTATGATTTTAAAACTCAGGGCTTGGCTTTCCCCAAAGGTGAAATCATCACGTTCGAGTTCCCGGCCAAAGGCTCGCGTGGGCCGGTTACCTTGGTTTGGTACAGCGGCACCGAAAAGCTGCCACGTCCGCCAGCGCTCGAAGCGGACGAAAAGGATATTGGCGTCGGCGCGGCGGTCTTCGGAGATAAAGGCACCATCGTCTATGGCTCGCACGGTGCGGGCCAGGTTCGACTCATTCCTCAAGCCGCGATGGACGCTTACAAGAAGCCGGCCAAGACCATTCCTCGGGCCAAGGAACACCATGCCGACTGGCTGCAGGCCATCCGCAACGGCACCAAGGCCGGCTCGGATTTCTCCTACGGGGGACCGCTGACGGAGATTGCGCTGCTGGGCGTCATCGCAATTAAAGTGGCAGGGACGAAGCTGGAATGGAACGCGCAGACAATGGGCTTCGGCAACTGCACCGAAGCCAACCAATACCTCGACCCGCCATACCGTAAAGGCTGGAAGCTCTAGCTTGTGTTTAGTGGGTTCCCCTCGCTGAGGCAAATTCGGGCGCCGCGGCAGGCTGTCCCGGCTCTGGCGCGCCCAGGAGTGCCCGGGCTTTCTCGCAGATGATCTCGGTGCAGCGCGCGATTTCGTCCTGGCGCTGCTTTAAATAATCATCGGCAATGGTTTGCAGGTCGTCGATGTTGTAAAGATAGATGTTCTCCAGGAAATTCACTTCAGGTTCGATATCCCGCGGCACGGCCAGGTCGATCATCAGCAAGGCCCGGTGCCGGCGCGCTTTCATCAGGGGCTCCAATTTCAGCCGGTCAAGGATATAATGCGGCGCCGAGGTGCTGCTGATGACAATGTCAACCTTCTCAAACTCAGCGGCCCAATCATCGAACTGGACGGCGCGTCCACCCAGGGCGCCGGCCAGCGCCTCAGCGCGCGCGAACGTCCGGTTGGCCACGATGACATTGCGCGCGCCCCTTGACAGGAGCGCGCGCGCCGTCTTCTCACTCGTATCGCCTGCGCCAATCACCATCACCTCGCGGTGATCCAAGTCGTTGAAAATCTTCTCCGCCAGTTCGACCGCCACGGAAGCAACGGAGACGCTGCCGCGCTGAATGTTGGTGGTGGTGCGGATGTGTTTAGCGACGTTGAAGGCGCGTTGGAAAGCCTTGTTCAGCCGGCTGGCTGTGTGCCCGGCCTTCAATGCCAGGTCATAGGCGTCCTTGAGTTGCCCGAGAATCTCTGTTTCACCCAGGACCATCGAGTCGAGGCCGCAGGCGACTTTGAACAAGTGCTGCACGCTCTCGGGCTCGCCTAAACCGTAAATCTCCTCCGGCAGCGGCTCCGGGCAACCGTGGCAGTCCAACAGAAATTGCCGCAGCGTGCTCAGCCCCTGGCGTGGTTCCAGCTCCGTGCACGCATAAATCTCGACCCGGTTGCACGTGGACAGAATCACCCCTTCCTGCGCGGCCCCTGAACTGCGCAAGGATTGCAAGGCCGCTGGAATCGCCTCGTCCGCAAAGGCGAAGCGCTCGCGCACGCTTAAGGGCGCGGAACGATGGCTCAGGCCGATTAGCAAAATGGGCATGCGAAGAGGGGCCTGACACTCATGGGTTGTGAAGCGGGGAAAGGAGATTGGTGCCCCAAAACGTGAGAAGGACGAAAGCAAAGCCGCCGATCGAGCCGAGGGCAAAGCGGCGACCGCCTTGCGAAAACTTCCACCGCATGACTACCAGGCCCAGGTAGAGCAGCCAAACCACGATAGACCAAATAATCTTAGGGTCGCCGCGGTAAGTATCCGGGTGCTTGACTAGCCCGAGCGCGTACGCGCCCACGGCTAGTCCCGCCGTAAGCAGAACAAAGCCCGCCAGCAACAGCCGCCCCACGGTCGCTTCGAGCCGCTGGATCGGCGGAAACAACGAAAGAATGGCCTGAAGTTTGTGGAATTTAAGGTTGCGTTCCTGCGTCAGAAACATCAGGGCCGCTACCGAACTGAGCCCGAACGCGCCGTAAGCCAGCGCCAGCAGGGCGGCATGCAGGCTCAACAAAACCGCCGGCACCTCGGGCCACGCCCCGTGCGGTGTGTCCAGCCCTTTCATCAAGGCGAAGACTCCAATGGCAAACAGCCCGGGCGAAGCAAACGCGCCCAAAAAGCGCACCCGAGGCCACCATCCAACTGCCACGTAAACCGCCAGAATCGTCCACGTGATGAACATTGTCGCCTCGTAAAGATTGGTCACCGGGCAATGTTTCAGCGAAAACCCGCGCAGCGCCATCGCCGTCGTCTGCAGTCCGAACGCCAGCAGCAGCAGAAAGTAATTGACATGGTTGTCCTGCCGAAACTGCTTCCGCCAGACGAAAACGGAGTACACCATGCTGATGCCGCAGACGATTACAGCCAGCAGAAAAAAGTGCCTGTCATTAAACCATGCCACGATTCATATACTAATCCGCGCCGGTGCAGGCGCAAGGCTGAATGACGAACTGAGGACATCCAAAACGAGAGTCTAACCCGAGCATTTCTTTCGCGGCTCATACCGATCAAAGTAGCTCTTCAGGTAGCCGCCCACGTCAGTCGGCGCTAATTTTATCCCCCCGCACCGGTGGAGGGCGCGCGAATGAGTTAGCGCCGACTGACGTCGGCTGCTACCGCCGGGCGGGTTGACCGGCGATCGAAACTCGCCTATCGTTTCTTTCATGGGCTCTCCCGCCGCCGAGTGGATACCTGCGGAGGGCCTGTGCCAGTCGCACAATGAATTTATGGACAACCGAACGCCAGAGAATCACGCATCGGAAGCACCGGGACGATTGGAGCGCCTGGTCTCCGCGTGGAACCAGTCAGCCTTCGAGGCCTACTGCGAGGGCTTCACGCAGCACTTGATCGACCACTACAATCCGACCTACTTTACAAGAATCCGCAACCAGTACGGCCAATGGCTTTCCAACCAGTATCTGGGCCGTCTCAAACAGGGATGTTATGACGTGCATCTTTGGCGCGCGCGTTTTGAGCATTCTCAAAACGATGCGCTCTTTTCACTCAGCTTGAAAGATGGCAAGATCGCGGGGTTGCTAAAGCGCTTTGCAAGAGTGTGACCATCGGGAATCCAGACCAAGGCTCGAAGAAATGAAAGGCCCTCGTTTTGGAGAAACGAACGTTGGGGCGTTATTGGGCGCCATCGTTGGTTCCCTCGGCGGGTTGTTCGCTGTCGGTTTGGCGCGGGCCATTTTGGCGCACGACATCACCTTGATTCTTGAGGCGCACCTCCTTGGGCTATGTGGTTGGCTCATCGCGGGTTTGGTAGGTTGGGTCCTCGGCGGTCAGCTTGGCCCGCGCTTGGGCATGCTCCTGCACCAACCCCGAGCCGAGATCGTCGGAGGCATCCTGGGCGGCATGGTCCCGGTTGTGCTCATTGCCTTGTGGGGATGGTACATGGTAGCGGGGGGTTGATTGCTGGCGTGCACGCTTTGTTAAGTCGCCGCTGAATAAACGAACGCGATGGCTCGTCCTACTTATGCAGGACAGTAATGAGCTGTTACTGCGAGGGCGGTTTGTGGAGACATAGTGCCGCCTTGTTTCATAGTGGTTGGATGGGTTGGGCGGCTTGGCTAGAGGGCCAAGCCGCCCCTTTTTTGCTCCGAACCCTGGTCCATCAAAAGCCGCCTGTGCGATCCGCAGACTTCCTGGTAATCGGAACCAGTTCAGACTGGATCGCTAGCGAGGCGCAGCCTCAGACCTGGGTGTTTTGGCTTCGTCAAGGGCTCTAGTGCGTTCTGGCTGGCGGGCTGTGAGTTGATTAAGGGAGCCTCGGCTGGATTATTTGCACCGGACCAGGACGCGCAGGCGTTTAGCCTGGTAGGAGCCGGCGTTTCCAGCGAACGTCCAGTCTGGGTTGCCGGTGGCTTGGTTGCCGATGCCCACGTCGGCGTGGCTGCCCTCACGCCAGTGGTTGATGGCTAAGAGCGTTTGCTTGGCGTCGTGGTTATGGATCTGCATCGAGCCGTAGCCGTCCGTCGGGTCCGTCGGTTCATCGCCAAAGTCAAAAGCTTGTGAAGAAGCATTGGGAACGCTGGCGCTGTTGTTCGGACCGTAGTTGTTGGGCCAGAACTCGATGTTGCCTCCGGCCAGGCCCTTGCCGGTAACGATGTTCTTGTCGTTGGAATAGACGTTCAGGTTGGCCAGGTTCTGCTGAAAGCGCGCGCCGCACCTGAGCGTCGGCACGCCGATTTTGTCCAATGTGTCCGTAAAGGCCTCCATCGACACATACAGGTACTTTGTATCCCCGCCGGCTCCCTGCAATTCCAGGAAGTAGGCGATGCGGTCGAACGGTTTCTGGATTTTGTCGTGGTTATCCACGTCATAACTGATCGTGGGTCCCAGTTTGGCCAGGTCCAGGTCATAAACCAATTGGTAGTCCTTGGCCTCGGGCACCTTCATGGACAGGAGATCGCGCTTGGGGAGGTTGCCGGCGCGGAAGGCACCGGCCGGCAAGCCTTCCGCATTCATCAAGTTAGGTTCCGCGAGCATGCTCCAGGCAAAGCGCATGGCGACCGGATGTTTGACTTCGGGCGCTGACAATAGGATGGCTGCGCCGTCAATCCGGGCGTTCGCGTTAACGAAGCCACCTTCGTCGGCATCGATGATCTCGAACAAGTTGAGCGGTTTGCCATCGCGGCTGGTGAGCCCCCCACCGATGTTGTCGAACTCTAGACGAAGCTGGTCGCCCGCAATGCTCATGGTTTTGAAGGTGGGACCGGAATAGACCAGGTTCTGGCGCCCATAGGTTTTTGCCAAAGCCCATAACGCCAGCCGGCGTCCTACCTCCTGTTTGTTGTTGGGATGAATGTCTTTCAGGTTGCCGATGTCGTTGATGACGATCATGCCGGTATTGGGGATGGCCTGGGACTCGGCCTGGGCTTCCCAAAAGACCGGGACGATTTCAGGGTTTTCGTGATAGTCATAGGGCGCGATCTGCACGAAGTAAAAGGGAAAATCGCCTTCGCCCCAAAGCTGGCGCCACCCGCTAATCAACGCCTTCATCCGCTCGACGTACAGCCTTCCCTCACCGTGGTTGGATTCGCCCTGATACCAAAGGGCGCCGCGCAACGCGAAAGGACACAGGGGATGAATCATGCCGTTATAGAGCGCGGTGGCGTTCTGCACGTCATGGGGCGCCAACAATTCGGGCGGGTAAACGGGCATCGGTGGGACGAGCGCCCGGTGTTCGAGGGCCTGGCGGGCGGCGGCGAGCCATCGCTCAGTTTCCGTAAGCGCCTGCTCCAAACGTGCCTGGTGCAGCGTCGTGCGCGGGTCGCCCATCTGCACCAGTTCGTATTCTTTTTGCAAAGCGGGGACGGCGGCGAAACCTTCGGGCGGCGTCCAGGGCTGGATGAGAGTGCCTCCCCAGTCTGCGTCAATGAGCCCCACAGCCAGACCGAGTTTCTGGTGGAGCTCACGTCCGAAGAAATAGCCGGCTGCGGAAAAGCCGCCCCATCCGCCTTCGGCCACGGTTTTTGGCGAACACACCCTCCAGGTATCTTCGATGTCCGTCTGCGGCTGCGGCGTCCACCGATTGGGGACCATCAACAAACGAATGCCTGGGTAATCGGCAGCGGCAATCTCCTTCTGCGCGTCGCGGCACATGCCGATGCCCATCTCCATATTGGATTGACCGGAGCAAAGCCACACTTCCCCGAGCATAACATCCTCGAAGCGCACGGTGCTTGAGCCGCTCACCGTTAGCGTAAAAGGTCCGCCGGCTTGCATGGCCGGCAGAACGACCTTCCATTCGCCGCGTTCGTTGGCCTGAGTCTGCCTGGTTTCCGAGCCGAGCTGCACGGTCAGCTTCTCATTGGGCTCGGCCCAGCCCCAAATCGTCAAAGGCTTCTCTTGCTGGAGCACCATGTGACTGCCGAATACCTTGGGCAGTCGCACCTCCGCCAGCGCGGCGGATTCGAAACGCACGGCCGGAAGGAGCAGCGATGTCGCCAAGGCGCAGGCAGCAAGGAAGCTCGGTTTTCTCATGGTGGTTTTCTTCGGATGGACTGCATTCGGTTGCATGCCCGCACCTTATCGACAGCACGGGCGCAGAGCAAGAGAGATGGCACGCGAGCGGACCGGCGGGAGGGAGAGAGGTTGGCGACTATAGGGATCTGCGCACGAGCCAACAGAGGGCAAGGGTAGCAAGGACTACCCAGGCGTAGGCAATGAAGTGCTGAAACACTTTGAGGTTCGCTCGACGGCAACCTTCCACCCAAACAAATAGTGGAATCCCACTCTATCTATCTAGGGACTCGGCAAATATTCGATGCGATCCGTCCAATCCCAACCCGCAGCCTCTTCCCAGAAATCTACCAAGAGCCCGGCTTGTTTGCCATACGCAGCCCGGGATACTGAACGGCGGAAGAGGATAATGCCGGCATGCCCCAAACCTTCGCGGGTGAGGTTCCCCGCATGCATGGGCATCGAAGCGCGATCAAAGCCAACGAGGATTAGACCTGCTTCGCGTAAGGCCATGAGTAACGGGGGGTCCTTTACGGATAAATACGCGCCATCCTTCCACTCCGCGATGTGGATAATCGGAAACGCGGTGTCCAGCTTCAGACATGCCGCAACAAAGCGATGGGATGTGTTTTCGTCCGCCAGGAGGCGCGGTTTCACGCTCCAGCCTCGGCTTCACGCTGTTGCTCAATTTCTTTCGGGTATGCTTTTGCATAGGCCAGCGCGCACCGCACGAGAGCCGGCGGCCACCTAAAATAGTCCGCAGTTTTGGCGATCGTTTTGACTTCCTGATGTACATCCACAACCTCCCAGACTGCGACGCGATGTCCTTGCAAGCAAGCCTCACGCCCGCCCGCCGAGTCGCGAAATCCAATACCCGGGAATTCCTCCTCGACGGCTTTTTCCTTGAGATACAGACTGCTCAAAGTGGACACCTCCAAGTGGCGACGCTTCGCCTGGCGCGAGAGCAAGGCGGCGTGGTCAGCTTCAATTCGACACGATTGCACAACTGTTGGCATATCTGCGATCCTCGTTTACAACGTAAACGATGTCAAGCTCGCAACGCCGCCGCCCCCGCCTGGGCTGGACCTCGCGAAGCGTGTGGAGTGCGTGCAGCTTGCTCTCATCTTTACCTGAAAAAGCGCTTGCTAGACATCCGCAGCCGGGATTGCGCTGGTTTGGATGTCATCATCTGCCTCCCTTTTCTCGCGGTTTTGCCTTGTCCGCAGCCCCATCAAGGTTCTGGGGCTGCGGACAAGGCAAAACCGCGAGAAAAGGGAAAGGAGGTTTTTGGGGCGTCTTACCCAGGGCGGCGCTCGTTCCTCGCCCCATGAGATAGAGGTGTGACCGAACCCGAAGATCCTGCGCGGCAATATCTCACGGGGCGAGCTTGCCA
>Ga0209517_10000745_pt1 | contig 53704 bp, 42 predicted proteins | sample PeaSoiMetSII2010_FD_187695 | JGI IMG/M metagenome (GOLD analysis project Ga0209517, IMG submission 187695) | Peat soil microbial communities from Weissenstadt, Germany - SII-2010 (SPAdes) (version 2) | ecosystem: Environmental > Terrestrial > Soil > Wetlands > Peat | place: Germany...
CAATGTGTTTGGGGCGCAAAAACCCAGGGTGGCGCTTCCGCTTACCCAGGGCTAAATTATGTTGCCCCGTTGGGGCATTGAAATTACAGGCAATGTTCAAGCGCTGCTTATTTAAGCGCTTATGGGGATAAACCCCGCCCCTAGGTCGTTGGCGCGTTACGCTTCGAAGGGGAGGGCTTTATGCCCTCCCGGATGCCCCGACTTGAACGCAATCGGTATAAGGTGGCAAGCAGAGTGTTCGACAGAAAGAGCGTTGGCAAGACGACCGGGGGAGGTAGCCGACTTCTCGGGCAATATCGTGGAGTCATGCACCGAATATTCCGTTTATCGGTAAGGACCCAGATGGGAAAATCTTTCTATGGAATGAAGGCGCCCGCCGGGTTTATGGCTATGAACCCCAGCGGGTCGCAAGGCCGCTCCGGCCGGCAGTTATTTCCTCTCGAGCGTCAGGGCAAAACCCATCCCGCCGCCGATGCACAGTGTGGCCAAACCCCTTCTGGCATTCTTGCGGTTCATTTCCATTGCCAGCGAGTAAGTAATTCGCGCTCCAGTGCATCCGATGGGATGTCCGATGGAAATCCCGCCGCCATTGACGTTGACGTTGCTCCAATCCATTTTCAATTCCCGCATGCACGCCAGCGCCTGGGATGCAAAAGCCTCATTGAGCTCGACAAAGTCCACCTGGTCAATGGTCCATCCTGCCTTTTTCAGGGCCAGCCGCGTAGCGGGAATCACCCCACAGCCCATGTAGGCCGGATCGATGGCGCCCGCTGCATAGGATTTGATGTAGGCCAGGGGCTTTAGTCCAAGTTCATCGGCTTTGTCTTTGGACATTACCAGGACGGCGGCGGCGGCATCATTGATTCCGGATGCATTGCCCGCTGTGACGGTTCCGTCTTTTTTGAAAAACGGCTTTAATTTGGCCATTTTCTCCAGGGTCGTGTCCATCGGGCGCTCGTCGACTTCGAAAACAAGCGGATTGCCCTTGGGCTGTGGTATAGTGACCGGGACGATTTCATCCCTGAGTTTGCCCGAAGCAATTGCCGCTCTGGCGCGCTGGTGGCTTTCAAAACCCAGTTTGTCCTGGTCTTCGCGGCTGATCCCGTATTTTTCGGAGATGTTTTCCGCAGTCACCCCCATGTGATAGCCGTAATAGAGCTCCCACAAACCGTCATGAACCATCAGATCCAGTGCTTCCACATTGAACATGCGGGCTCCGTCCCGCAGGCTCGGCATGGCATAGGGGATCAGGCTCATATTTTCCATACCGCCGGCCACGATGACGTCGGCATCACCGGCTGCGATCGCCTGGGTAGCCAGGGCAATCGCTTTCATTCCGGAAGCACAGACTTTGTTGACAGTAAAAGCAGGGGTTTCCTTGGGCATACCGGCATAGATGGTGGCCTGACGAGCAGGGTTCTGGCCCTGGCCCGCCTGGACCCCGTTGCCCATTATGACCTCGTCAACCACAACTTCACGGTGCGAATCATCCCACTCACGATATTTTTGCTCAAGGTCGATCAGAGCGGCCCCTTTCAACTTATCCGGAGCAAAAGAAACCATATCCGCTGTAGCCCTGGGCCTCAGGCCGGCCCGTTTCAAACTCTCCCGAATGCAAATCGCCCCAAGCTGGGCCGCCGGGATATCCTTCAGAGATCCCTGGAAAGTCCCGACCGCTGTTCTAGCTCCGCTTACTATCACCACTTCTCTCATAGTCTTCTCCTTTACCCCCGGTAGCGCGCAATAGAGGTCCGCTTCAACAAAGAATTATCAAACAGACGAAATCCAAAAAGAATCAAGGATGCAATGTTAGCAGAAGAGGCGGCCCGTTTCAATGGAGCCCGGAGAGATCTCGCGATGAATCCCCGGCAAGGTGAAGAAAAAGGGCCTAAGGCAGGGCCTTTTTTGACAGGATTTACAGGATTAAGACCAAAAGAATGAAAAATTAAATCCTGTTAATTGTCCTGAACAGAACTTGATGCGACACCGGTCCAGTTTCCCTCTGGGGTTTGTCAACGACAGCGGCATCTCAAAACTGTCTTTTATCTTCTTATTTAATCCTGTTAATCCTGTAAATCCTGTATAAGCTGTTTTTTATTGTCGTCTTCTTTAGTTATGTTAATCCTGTAAATCCTGTTTAATCTTTTGTCTTTCATCTTCTTCTTTAGTCATGTTAATCACGTCTAAAGTTGTGCCTTTAAGAAAAAGTCTTTGCCAGGTCACTGTCGATTACATAGATGCATACTTCTTTTGCGCTATGCTCATTGTAACCGTATTTTGTTTTGAGATTCCGTATCAGAAGAGATACATCCTCCCTTATACGCTTATCGTAGGACTTAAAGCTCTCAGTAGCGTAATCTTTTACAGCGTTTCTGAAATTATCGTTTTTAAGGAAAGGATCCAAAACGTTTTCTTTCAAGTTGTGGATATATCGGTCGTGCAATGACTGATATAATTGTGTTTCATATATCGGTTTTCCTTCCAGTAATATTTCCTGCGCCAGTGTCTTGGACGCATACAGGTTCTGTACTTCCTGCCTGAAAGTTATGCGTTTGCCTTTTTCGGAATGTGTCCCCAGGATCTTTCGCTCGATCGTTTCGAAGAGTTCCTCGGTGATCTCCAGTTCATCTCCCGTGAAGGTGCATTTCTGAGTCTGCCCGCTTTCGAAGTTTACTGCGAAAAGGTAATTTTGAACCTGCCGGGAAATGTGCTCTTCGTTGTAGTAATAAAGTGACTCCTTTACCTCCTGAAGCACGGTATAATTATAAAAGTTCACCAGGGAGTCAAGAAAACCTTCGGGAACCGGCCCGCCCCGGTGTTGGTTAAAAAACAGGCGCAGCATGACCATCGTTGCCGGCTTGCCCTTTTTGGCATAGGCCTGGTAGAACTCGTTGAACATCTTTATGGAATCTCTGCCCGTAAAACCTCTATCGCCCTCCGTCTCGGATTCGGCAATGATTCTGCGCCGCCTCTTTGCGGTGAAATTTCTTCTATCTTCTTCCGACAGCCAGGAAGGAATGATGCCGGAGTATATGTCCATTTTGAGAAGCAAAAGATTTCGATCACAATACAACTGGTATTTGTTTGAATTGGGAATCCATTCCGCCATGCCGTCAGAATGGGGGCTCAACCTCGATGAAATAATGATCTTTGCAAAATTTTCAAGCACCCTGGGAAGAAAGTATTTTTCGATTTGGTGTCCGAAAACGTTTCTATAGATTTTGACTTCAGTGTTGTAGTCGAGGACATATGGGATTTTTATATAGGTAATACGATCCTCAAAGGACTGAGTGTCAGATATATTCACGCGATCTTCAGGATTCATAACCGCAAGGAATAATGAATTTACATTTTCTTCAATGTCATCAACCTTATGGACTCCTTCACTTATTATACCATGTAGATTTGCAAAACGTTCATTGTTATGTCCTTTTATATCCATAATGGAAAAAATACCATTATTTGTATTAGCATACCTAGAATAAACATATTTAACTCTGTGGCTATCCGTTAATAAGGTATTGAGATTGGTTTGGAGATGATGGTTGGTTACGACCTTATCTTTGGGTACGCTATCTCCAGGGTTGAATACGCTTATTCCAGTTCCAAGTCGTCTGTTAAAAAGATATCTTCTGGCAAACACCATTTGAAGGACTTTGCTTGGAGAATCCAGAATATCAAGAAGGGTGTGATATAAAGATTGGCAGATAGTGCAGGGGTTGTCCTTGAAAACCCATTCATACTGTTTGTGTGAAAAAAGTTTGTGCTTGAATTCCTTGTTTTCTATCAATTCATTGAAAAAGTCTCTGCGGTATGCTTTGGGCACCAGGAGCAAAGGGCTATCATGGCTGGGACATGCGATTTCGAGATATTCCTTGTGGGCATGCGTATTGGATTCGCCTCCCGGGTGAGGCTGTTCGTAAGCGGAATCGTACATGAACCCGGAAGCGGCCGGCGGGTCCACCGGCTGATTGGCCATAAGGTTTCGAAGCTGCTCTACAAGGTATTTGGCCGCCGGGTCCGACCCATTGCCCAGGGCCTTCCTGTTGAGTCGCCATACAGTCTCGAAGCTTGCTCCGTCTTCGGTTCCCGCGTATTGCTCGAATTTGGTGAGCACGTTATTGAGGAAAGTGCTTTTACCGGACCCGTGGGGGCCTTCGAAGATATAGATCCTGTTTTGCCGAAGTCCCCGCCTGAAAGAGGAGATATGCCCGAGAAGCCTGTTTACGAAAAGGCGGTCTCCAAAAAATGGATGGTCGGTTCCATCTTCAAACAGGCGACTGCAATCATAGCAGACATAGTTTATGGATTCGGGATCGTCGGTGTATTCGTTTATGCCCTCGCCAATGTAGCTGTGGATCATGTCGTAGAACATCTGAAAGATGTTTCGGAAGATGCGATCCGGCGATTTGGCGGCGAGATCAAGGTACTCCGAAAAACTGAACAGCGTGCGTCGTTCCCGTTCTTTTATCTTGTGACAGAGGTCGGCCACTAAGTTTTCTGTATTTTCCATCTTTTGTTCCATTACAGGACTGCCTTTGATAGCTGCCTGTCTTTCATGGTGTAGAGCACTCTTTGGTATGAGGGGCTTGCTTTGGACGAAGGATAGGCCTCCCCGGGCTGATATTCCCTGGCTTTTCCAACCGGCTCCGAAGTCTCGAGTTTTACCGGTCCACCCCAGAGATACTCGATTCCAATCATTGTGTTGGAGATGAACTCCTTTACCAGCGGCTTGCCCTCAAAATGATGGTTGAGGTAAAGGCAGTTGTCTTCGGTCGTCGATTTATCGATCTCGATGTACGGCGGATGATAGAGCTGCTCGAGGAGCATCTGCCTGTAGTTGCCAGCGTCTCTGCTGCGGACGTAGTATTCCCAGGTCTTCCTGGAGCTGTTGAGTCTTCGTCCGGCCACGAAAAGTTTGTGCCTGTCTACGAATTCCTGGTCTACGAAGTTGTTGATGAACATGAAATCATCGAAGTCTTCCCTGACCCTTAAGACGCAGTCCATGCCTGAGCCGGTGGCCTTGTCATAATCGCGCCGGTTCCGGGCATTGCCGATTTTCTGGAAATCGTATGAATACTTCCCTTTGTCGGCCATCTCTTCAATGTGGCCGAAAAGCCGCATGCCAAGGGCATAGGGATTGATTCCGACCTTGGGAAGAGCGGTCACAAGCGCGTTTATCCGGGCAAAGCCCACTTCGTTGCCCCTGATCCTGTCATCTTTTAAGAAGAGCCTTTCATGCCAGTAGCTCGCCCAGCCTTCATTGAGAATTTTGGTTCGCATCTGTGGCTGGAAAAAAAGCGACGTCTTCCGAACTATTTCCAGGACCGATTGCATCCAGCGGTTTTCTTCCATCTGCAAAAATGGTGAATTCTGCTGCACAAATTCGAGCAGGTCCATAACCCCTTTGCGGCCCCCTTTTTTTTGCCGGAGGAAGAGGGCTTCAAATTCCGGATATGTCCTGACAACGTCCGAGAAAAACACAGCTTCAGCTATCTCGGCGTATTGCCGTCCAGTCTCGTTATAGCGGTCCACTTCCTTGAGATAGTCCGTGATGCTGACTTTGCGGATCGTCTGCAGAAAGATATCGAAATAAAAGTCGAGTTTTCCGGATGTCTTTATTTCCTGGGGCTGGTTCAATTCGGAAAGCTCCGAGTGGAACCCGACTAGGTTGTCTATGCCTCGGCTGAATTCGATGACGTAATCGACCCAGCGCCCTTTTTCGGAGCGCAGCATCGCTATCGACCTCTTGTCGGAGAGTGCTCGTCCCGCGAAATCCTCATCCCATGTGTGCTTGAAGAACATGTTGTTTTGGAAAAAATCGATGTGCGCCAGAACGTGGTAGAAAATCATAACGTTCAGCCAGTCCGGATTGTTGTCGTTATAAAAGGAAATGGCTGGACGGGTATTGATGACAGTCTCGTATGGATTGTGGGGATAGAGTTCGTATTTGCCCTTCTCCCTGAGGACCTCTACGTCATTTACCCAGTAATCGTAGAGGGTCGGGATCATGTTTTTCGGAGCGAGTTCAAGCAGGTCCTTGTTGGTGACGATATATTCGAGCGTTTCATCCCCAAAACGCAGTCCTGCGTTCCTGGCTCTTTCCTTACATCCTTCCATTATTCTCTTGGTGTGCTGATTGATCAACTCCATCTTCATCGTCCCGCAGTTGAAAGCTTTTCATCCATTTGTCACAAGGTCCGTCCTCAGTATTACGTTAGGATAGCAGCTTCTTTATGCCTTCTATGAGGCGCACCTCTGTGGCGTTTTCGCCGACACTGTCCAGACGAATGCCCCGCGGGTGTTCGGTCAGCAGGCCGGAGGCGTTTAAATATCTTTCTACAGAGGTTGTTCGGTCTGGGCTCGTTGCAGCAACGGTCACGCCGATCCTGTTAGCAAAGCTGAGAGTCTTTCTGATCTCGGGGATCGCCTCGCGTCCCTCGGAATCCCAGTCATCTCCGTCGGTTCCGTGGAAAACATATATATTGTAATCGCGGGCAAGATTGCCCTCTTCCACGATCTTGTTGACGAGACGGTAGGCGGACTCCACACGCGTGCCGCCAGCAACCGAAGAGTTATAGTAGGTATAAAAATCCGTGACTTCCCTGGCTTCGGTATCGTGCACGATAAACTTTGTTTCCACCTGCTTTTCATACTGATAGATGAGCCAACTGTAGATAAGGACATGCTGGGTCACGACGACCTCAGTGGGCAGACCGGCCATGGAACCGGAGTAATCTCTTAGAAAGAAGATCATGGCCTGTGATTCGTAGTCCTTTTCCCTGGACAGGATTCGATAGACTGCATCTCGCGGAGAGACAAGGAGCCGGCTGGGGTCGATTTCTTGTGGATCGGAGATGTTGTTCAAATTGATGTTTGTCTCGATGATTTTTTTGAGAGTGGCCTTTTTGTCCAGCAGCTGACCGCTCTTGTTATGTCTGTCTGTCAGGTCATAAGTGTAGCGGGTGAGCGAGCGCTTTTTCCCTTTGCTTTTGAGATTGGGTAATTCGAATTTTTCGCCCAGTATCTTCCCCAGGTCGTAGGCGCTCGATTCAATCTCGTGCTCTGCGCCACCGCCCTGTCCGGCGCCCCCGGCCCCGGAGCCGGCTGAACCATCATCAGCACCGTCAGCCGGCTCTTCCCCTATTACTTCCCCTTCGCTGCCCTCGCCAGTTCCCCCTGATGAGCTCTCTTCCCCCGGTTGACCCTTTCTTACGTCATGAAAAAACTTCTCTTCGACTGTGGTTGGTACGAGAATGATTTTGTCCTTGCCCCCACGGCCGGGTTTCACCAGCCTTCCGACATGAATCTTGCGTGGGAACCCGTCTTTTTCACGCTGCTTGTCACGTTCCAGCAGTTCATCGATCGCGCTCAGATTGTGAAGGTAAGTGCCGGCGGGAGGTGAAGAGTTTTGAAGAAAAACAAGGTCGCCCCAGCCGTAAAGGCCCCTCAGCAATGCCGGGCCCGTTGATTCGCACCCGTGCTCACCCGCCACGTGGTGGACCGAGCCGGATAACTCTTCGATTCTCTTTTTATCTGAGTTCGGAATCTCTTTTCCCACGGCGGTCCCCTCATTTATCGCTATTGACTATCGCTATTGACTAGTTCTCGTCGCTCCTGGTACAGAAATACTCTACGGTTTTTTGGGCGCAGGTCTGACAGTATCCGAGTTTTTCGAGCATGGCGTGAATGATGCGATCGTAGAGCTTTTGATTCTCCTCGTTGGTGCGGTTGGCCAGAGCGCCAATTAGACTGCCGGCCCCCGCAATGTCGGACTTCAGCCTTACGTCCGTTACCGCTTTTACGAGTTCGAGGTTGTCCATGAAATCGTAATCCCGGTCCGAGGACATCTTTTGTCCGTATATTTTGCGTATCGAGGTCCTGAAAGACTCGCGTTGTTCCTGAGTCTTGAGCCCAAGCCTCTCTTCGACGCTCCGAATGTAGCGCTCATCGATCTTGAGCGCTTTAAGCTCTCCGGTCTGCGGGTTCTTGTATTTCCACATCTTGTCGGGACCCAGGTTCTCGGCGTCTATGCCGATGATCATGTTGACGTAGTTCATCACGTCCTTGCGAATGGCGTGCGGCTCGTCCATGTAGGCATTGAACATCTCGGTCATGACCCTTTCCCGGTAGAGTCCCTTGGCTATCTTGATATCATCGAGATACTTGGCCCTCTCGCTCGCCTCGGGAACATAATCGAGCACGACTCGTTCCATGGACCTGAAAACGTCGTAAGCGAACATGCACTGACCTTCGTTAGTCTCGGAAGTCTCCATGAGCAACTGGATTGCTCTGCCGAGGTTTCTCTGGCCCAGTCCCTTCTGGCCGAACCGCTTGGTGATGTCCGGTTCGTGGTTGAGTGTGTCGATAACCTCTGCCAGCGTTTTGATGCTTTTCTCTCCGGCCACTTCCCCTGCGGACAGCTTCATCATTTCGATAGCGGTCAGCTTTTCCGTTTTGGGCAGCCTGCTCAGTACTACCGCAATCGAGGCTGCGGTGTTCAGATTGGGATCCTGGTGGAGTTGTTCCTTGGTTAGCGTGGTTTTTGCCTCGCTGCCGATAGCATAGGCTGTCAGCTTTTCCTGAAGCCGGTAATCGGTGTTGTGGGCCACGTAGCAAATCCTGCACCGGTCGACGATAGGCGCTTCTTCCTTTTCGGCCAGAAACCTGTTGAATTCGGAGTTGTTGCTGGTGGCAATTATCAGAGTGTCGATCGGCCAACGGAAACCGTCAATTTCTATGTTCCGGTTCTGGATTACCCCCAGGTAGACCTGTACGAGGTCCTTTTTGTTCTTGAAGATTTCGTCGCTGAAATGGATTCCTCCACCCGCCACTCGCGCCAGGGCGCCTCGTCTCAGGTCGAAGCGGTATGGATTGTTCAAGTCCGTAATGTGCAGCAACCTCTGGATGGATTCTTCTCCAAGCAGGTCGACGGCCGACGAAGTTATCTTATCTTTAGCCGAGTATTTCCCGGTCATGGTCCCCATGCTTTCGCTCAAAGGGACCGGCACGACTTCAAAGAAGCTCAACAGCTTTTCAGGGTCGCCATCGCAATGTTCCCGGATGTCATTGAGAATGTAGTCGCTGCATGCGCCAAGAGGCCTGTAGTTAAGATAAAGCTTGTCGATCTGGGCGTCTGTAAATCCTCCCAGTTCCGCCAGGTATTCCTTGTTATTCTCCTTGGATTGGAGGAGATTCATGGCTAAAATTATTGGATCTTCAAAGGTTTGGGACTGGATTGTTTTAATTTTGCCATAACTGCCGAGCTTTTCCAGGTTCCTGATGTTGAAGGAATACCTGCGATTTTCCTCTTGAGCCATGAAATCCCTGTAGAGTGTGCACAGGTAGTCCACGAAAAAAGTCTTTCCGTTGCCCGGCTCTCCAACGAGAACAAAAGCCATCTCCCTGGAAGACCCCCCTTCGGCCGCATCCTTGACAAAGGACACGAAACTGTTCACCTCGTCATACATGCCTATAACATGTTTCGGGGAGGTTCGAAAAATCTTGAAGTCATAGGTGCTCTTGCCGTTTACCAAGACTTTTTCGATCGAAGCGAGTTCATTTAGAATCATTCTCGCCACGGCTTGATAAGCATTTTCAAAATGCCTGTTGCCATCTTTGACTTGCCCGATATGATACCCGAGGGTCTTTGTATTGTTCGCGTCCATCTCTTACTCCAAAACTGAAGAGGTTACGTCGGTCCGGGAGAGGTGGCGAAGGCCCCTTTTTCCCCTAGTCGAATTTATTCAAGGTTTGTGCCAGGAATCCGTATCGGTTAAGAATTATTCTTAATACTGGAAATTCATCACTTTACTGGAAATTCGATGACTTTTTAATTCCCGGCCATGCAATGGTCAAGGCTTCAACGATGACATTTTTTTGGCGCCGTTTTTGTGTGCTCCATTTATTTGATTCGCATTTGATATTTTCTGCGGAGAAACTCGATCCAAGATCTTCTTGGTTTTCAAAATTTGGGGAATAATGTATGGTCCCGCAACTACCCAAAAAGGAGAATGTAATGAACATGTTTATTTCCGGTTCACTGGCTTATGACCGTATTATGGATTTTCCCGGTCGCTTTGTCGAACATATTCTGCCAGAAAAGATTCACGTTCTCAACGTCTGCTTCAACATAAACGGTTTGGTCGAAAAATTTGGAGGCACAGCCGGAAACATTGCCTACAGCCTCGCCATGCTTGGAGAATCCCCCTTCATTGTGGCTACCTCGGGGGAGGATTTCTCCCGGTATGAAGAATGGCTTGTTCAAAACAGTCTGCCAACAACGTTCATAAAAGCGATTCCGGGCATCCTTACTGCCGGCGCATACATTACCACCGACCTCGATGACAATCAGATAACCGCTTTCAATCCAGGAGCAATGGCCTTCGAGGCGGACCTTCCCACTGTTAACGGGACCAGTGAAGTGTTCATCGGGCCGGGTAACAAGACTGACATGATCAATTTCGCGCAAAAAGCCCGGCTCGCCGGTGTGCCCTTTTTCTTCGATCCGGGGCAAAGCCTCAATATTTGGACTGGCGATGAACTGAGGGAAGCGGTCTCAGGTGCGCTCTGTTTTATCTCTAACGATTATGAACTCGCCCTGTTTCGGAGGATGACCGACTGGACGATGGGCGATCTCTATAAGCGTGTCAAAATAGTAATCACCACCATGGGTTCCGACGGGGCCGTCTTGGACGTCGAAGGCGACAGGATGTTGATACCTGCCATCCCGGTCAGTGATGTCCTCGATCCGACAGGAGCGGGGGACGCTTTTCGCGCTGGGGTCCTCAAGGCCAGGGCCATGAATCTTCCATGGGATGTAGCATGTCAACTGGGGGCGACGTCAGCATCATTTTCCGTTGAACATTACGGAACGCAGGAGCACCGGTTTAACTGGGATGAATTTTGCCAAAGGTACAGCAGCGCCTATGGCGCCCTGGTGTGCTGAATAAATATATCAGCATCTTCGCCAGGCCGACACGATAAACACGGGATTGAGGGCCTCCAGCCTCTGGTCTTTGCCGGTCGGGACCGAGCGGTTGACCTGGATCTGAACGGTTGATAGATCGAAGTTTTTGTCCTTCCAGAATTTGTTCACCTTTTCGAGTGTCTGAAGTAGGACTATAGTCTGAACCACTCTTCCGCCCGGAAGGAGCCGTTTGGCCACCGTTTCAAGGATCATGTCCAGATCGTCGCCGCTTCCCCCTATAAATACGCGGTCTGGGTCGGGAAGTGCGCCGATCGCCTCCGATGCCCTTGCGCACAGTGCCTGCACCTCCGAGATGCCGAATTTCTCCAGATTTCGAAGAAGCATGGAATACCTGGACTGGTTCTGTTCGATCGCGAAAATACGCTTCAACCTTGCTATTGCGGCGGCTTCCACGGATACGGAGCCGGTGGCGGCGCCAAGGTCCCAAAGGACCTGGCCGTGCGCAGGCTGAAGCATAGCAAGCACAACCGCCCTCACTTCCATCTTCGTTATCATCCCGGCTTCACATTCGAACGCCTCATCGCTCAGGCCAAAAACAATTTCCGTCTTGTTGCTTTTGGCAGATTTGACGGCGGATTCGGCGGGTAGAACAACAATTGCGCTCAATAGCGAAAACTCTTCGCCTGCGGCATCCCGGGGTGAAAATGAACGTATTCTCTCCGAAGGGATTCCCAGATCCTCCCCGATAATGAGCGTGCATTCGCTCTGGAATTCGATCAATTCGCCTGCGATCCATTGCGGCTTATGATCCGGGTCGGTGATTACGGCGGCCTTGCGTCCTGTGTTGAGGATGTCCAGAACTCGCTCTATGCCGGTCTTGGCTTTTGCGCCGTGGAAGCTTACGGTCTCGATCGAATCCCAGTTCTCGCAAATCCTGGCGCAAAGGGTCTGAATGCTTGTGACATTGGGAATCACCATGAGGCGATTCTTCCCGAATTTGTCCGCCAATGTCCTCCCGATGCCGAAGAACAAAGGATCGCCGGAGCAAAGGACGGCCACCCTTTTTGTGGCCGAGATCCTGCCAATTTCTTCCAGGCTCTCGGAAAGAGGGGACTTGAAGTCAAGTTTTTCGCCGGCATATTCGGGAAACAATTCAAGATGTCTGCTGGCGCCGATCAGAATTTGCGCCGCTTCGATCCACTCGAGCGCTAAACTCCCCAGACATTTCGGACCGATGCCCATTCCAATCGCGGCAATAAGAGGCGGCTTCCAGTCACCGGGTTTCAAAGAATTTAATTCCTCGATTCTTTAAATTTATTTTATGTCTGCGAGCAGGCTGCCGTTGTAGTCGAAAAGAAGCAGCCTGATCCCGGCGCCCTCCCCCGCAAGCTGCGCCGACTGTGCGGCGGCCCTTCGGGCAACCGATTCGATAATATCATACGAACCTTTATCTGCAATAAACTCCAGGGCATGCCGCGCGGTGTTGGCCGAGTTCAACTGCCGGCAGTGATCGGCATCATAGTTCAGGCTGCGAGCTATTGCGGCCAGGAAGTCAAGATTCAACGGCACTGTATGCGCGTGGGTATTGGGATATCCCTGGGCCATCTTCAGTGCCTTGCCGAAAAAAACGCTGTGAATTATTCGGGAAATACCGGACAGGCGACTCTGTTGCAAGGAGAAAGCAAAAAAATCAGCAATCTGTATGAATGCCTCGGCAGGAAGTTCCGGAAGGAGTTGCCTGGCGAACCGCTCGCTTTTTCCGCCGGTGCTCAGGACTGCCGTGTGGCAGCCGTTCGATACTGCAACTGATAAAGCGGCCTGGATGGTCTGCTCGTAGGCTTCGTTGGAAAAAGGTCTGACAATGCCGGTGGTGCCCAGAATGGAGATCCCGCCGATGATTCCCAGGCGAGGGTTGAGTGTGTGCCTGGAGAGCTCTTCGCCCCTTGGGACCTCGATTTCAACCTTGACCGAGAAATTGTTCGGGTGACTGCGGGTCCCCTCAAACTCCGTTGCAGCATAAAGGGGCAGTTGAAGGACCGGCTTGCCGGATTGCAAACTCCCGTTGTCAGTAACGGCGAGATTGGACCAATTCAAATCCGGCGATAGGGATTCAAGGCGCCGGATTTCAATGGCAATATTATCGGAAAGCATTTGCCTTGGCACCGGATTTATGGCCGGCTCACCGGTAGCTGCCGGAAGGCCTGGCTTGGTTACCAGGCCAACCCCTTTGCCGGCGGTCAGCAGGATTGCCGGTTTTGACGCTCCGCTGTGCAAAAGATTGATTGTCGCCCTGATCTCTGCTCCGTTTGTGATGTCGGGATCGTCTCCGCCATCTTTTATGACCGAGGCGCTTGCGATCCTGCCCTGGATTTTGCTCCATGCGACAGGGACCGGCAGGTATACGCCGGAGGGCAGCCTGACGGCTATGACTTTGGCCGGGATCCCGGTGACAAGGTGGCGCAGCGCGGCCCTGGCAGCCGCAGCGGCAGCGGTTCCCGTGCTGAAGCCGGAACGCAGGACGGACGGACGCGACCTGCCTTTCTTATTATTGGATTTGGGATTATCGGGCATCGATATCATCAGGGCTCAAGCGAAATTTACCGCTTTACTCACTGCTCTTATCACTACTTTTGGCGAGTTCCAGCAGTGCGTGGATAATGGCTACTGCAACCGAACTGCCGCCTTTTCTTCCCAAAACCGCTATTGAGGGCTGTTTTGTGATGTTCAGGAGTGCGTTTTTCGATTCTTCGGCCTGTACGAATCCGACAGGGACCCCTATCACAAGGCCAGGGCGGATTCCCTCTTCATCTATCAGGCGTATCACCTCCAGGAGCGCTGTCGGCGCGTTTCCAATTGCGATTACAGCCCCATCCAAACCCGAAGCGCAATTCCGGAATGCTGCAAGCGTGCGAGTCACTCCCATCTTCTCGGCAAGTTTCTGGTTCTGCCCATTTTCAGCCGGACAAACCACCTCGTTGCTGTGCCACTCAAGACGCCAGGGAGAAAGCCCGGCCCTGATCATGCGAGTGTCAGTGTAGATGGCGGCGCCCTTCTTGAGTGCTTCTATTCCGCGGGCGACGGCGTCGGATGTGAAATGAATCCTCTGAGCATAATCAAAATCGCCGGTCGTATGGATGACTCGGCGAATTACCGGCCACTGATCGTGAGGGAATGAGTGCCGGCCCATCTCCTCTTCGATTATGCGAAAACTCTCTTGTTCGATCTCGCGGCCCGCTTTGACCAGGCCGGAACGATTCCGTGATCCCTTTGGAGGAAATTGGAGTATCAATTTATTTTCACCTGAAGACTGAGAGGAAAGACTTATAAACATGCGATTTCAAAGATCGCAAAATTTTGCTATACAATATACTAATTTAGCTCTGGAGGTCAATCCATAGTGTTTCATTTATGATCAGCGTTATAATACCGGCATACAACCGGGCGAAGCTGCTTGTTGAGGCTGTCCGCTCCGTTCTCGATCAAAAGGGCGTTCCAGAGGATGTCGAGATCATAGTTGTGGACGACGGCTCAACGGATAATACCGGGGAGGCGCTTGCATCTCTTGGCGGGGAAATAACATATTTAAGGCAGGAGCATTCCGGGGTAAGCAGGGCTAGAAACCTGGGCATATCGAGTTCCAGGGGTGAGTGGATAGCGTTTCTCGACTCCGATGATCTGTGGCTGCCCGGAAAACTGCGTGCACAGATGGGCTTTTTTTCCGATCACCCGGAAATGCTTTTGTGTCAGACCGAGGAGATCTGGGTCCGCAGCGGCAGGCGCATAAATCCCAGAAAATATCACAAAAAACCGAGTGGGCATTGTTTCCCGTTCCTGCTCGAAAGATGCTTCATAAGCCCTTCAGCCGTCGTTATCAACCGCAGGCTCTTCGATTTGGTCGGATTTTTCGACGAATCCCTTCCAGCCTGCGAAGACTACGATCTTTGGCTGCGGATCGGATGCCGCTTTGCTGTTGGACTGGTCGAAAAGCCGCTGGTTATAAAACGCGGCGGCCACCCCGACCAGCTCTCGGCAACCGTTGCGAACCTGGACAAATACAGAATGGAAGCTATTGTCAAACTGTTGCGCACGGCGCAGCTCAACCCCGAACAAAAGCATGCTGCCGAAGAAATGCTCCAAAAAAAATACCGTATCTATTCCGGCGGATGTCTCAAACATGGAAACATTGCTGAAGCACACAGGGTCGATGCGCTTGTTGGTGAGTTGTTGCCAATGCGCTGAGCGCTTTCGTCCTTTCAATATCCATTGGCTGCTTTTATAATGATTGAGTATTGTCGGCAAATGGGTACTGGCAGAACTCGAACCGTAAGATGGGAAAAGGAGGTTTTTATGCTTTTCATGGCGATATTCAGCTATTCTCCCGAAGACCGAAACTTGGTGATCGAACGTGGAATGGGCTCGGAAAAGTCGGTCGGAGTCACGATCAAGGGCGAGTGGTTTGACCTTTCCGGCCATAGAGTGTTCCGGTTGTTCGAAGCCGAAGATGATGCGCATCTGGCTTCGTCCATATTTAGTTGGACCGACCTGGGCGTAGCGGAAATCATACCCGTGATGGAAACGGAAAAGGCATTGAAGATGCTGAAAAGAGTGGTGAAAAAATCCTGAACGAACTGGTTGCGGGCTGGAATCTGAGACAATTCAAAATCCGCTTGCTTTATATTTTTTAATGTTGGAAAAAGCCTCATACTTGTTTTTGACGATTGTTGTCGGGTCGTTCGTAAAGCGGTTTTGAAAGTGGAAATCCTGGCATGGTGAATTTCAAGAAGGCTCGTGAACGCATGGTGCAATCCCAGCTCGCGGCACGCGGCGTTCATGATGAGCGGGTCCTGGAAGCGATGCTGAAGGTACCGAGGCATCTGTTCGTTGATGAAGCGCTCAGGGACCAGGCTTACAGCGACCATCCGCTGCCCATTGCGGAAAAGCAGACTATTTCCCAGCCCTATATAGTGGCGCTCATGACCGAGAGCCTGAAGCTCAAGGGCACTGAAAAAGTCCTGGAGATAGGGACGGGTTCCGGCTATCAGTCGGCGATACTTGCCGAATTAGCGGGCCGGGTTTTTTCTATCGAACGCTATCCGGAGCTTGGGTATCGCGCTAATTCCATACTCAGGAAGCTGGGATATAAGAATTTCATCATACGTGTAGGAGATGGTTCGCTCGGCTGGCCCGACGACGCACCCTTCGATGGTATTATAGTCACGGCGGGCACTCCTCAGATTCCGCAGCCGCTTATAGATCAGCTCTCTATGGGTGGCAGGCTGGTTGTACCGGTGGGCGACCGGCTTGCTCAGGATCTTTTTCTGATAAGGCGGGAGGCGGAGGGGATTGAGAAAACAAATCTGGGCGCGGTTCGGTTTGTGAACCTGGTGGGGAAATGGGGATGGAAAGAATAGAAGTCGGCAGTACAATCATTGCAGTGGTAGGAGCCGGGACGAGCCAGCCGGAATTGACGGAGCTGGCGGAGGAGGTCGGGCGCGAAATTGCACGCAAAGGGGCACTTCTGGTTTGCGGAGGTCTGGGAGGGGTCATGACCGAGGCAGCCCGCGGTGCAAAGGAAATCGGCGGCGTTACGCTCGGAATTCTTCCAGGACCCAATACGACCGATGCAAATGAATACATTGATTTTCCGATAGCAACCAACATGGGGCACGCGCGCAACTCCATCATCGTCCACACTGCCGATGTTCTGATCGCGATAGGGGGCGGATACGGCACTTTGTCCGAAATAGCACTCGCGCTAAAGATCGGAAAAGGAGTGGTGGCGCTTCAGCCAACATACCACATCCCCGGGGTCATAACGGCCCAGACGCCGCTCGGGGCGGTTGACGAAGCGCTCAGACTTGTCGAACTCGGCTGAGAACTACTTTGACCGATACTCCCGAGGTGATTGACTCCATGCCAAAACGCAGCATGAAAAAGGTCCCGCAGGAACCCTGCGCCGTGGACCCCGGCTCATCGGCCCCCGCCGCCGGGAGCCCTGATGCTCAGAGGCTCCGGCGAGAAAATGAGGCCTTGCGAAAAGAACTCGCAGGGGTGCTTGCCAATGCCCTGGAAAACGAAAAGATATGGAGGCATTTTGCGGCGATCGAGCGAATCCTTTTCCGGACCCGTGAGTTGGATCGGCTTATCGAGGAATTGCTGCGGGAGATAAAAGACCGGTTCCTGTCGGGGCTTCTGGTTTTATACCTTTGTCATCCTGAGGCCCTTGAGAGGTTCTTCCAAAGTGAGGCGCGGACGAGCCGTGAAATAGACTCGGGAACCTGGATTTCGCCTCTTGACGGCGAATCGGCGCATGCTCTTTTCGGCTCGGCCCTAAAGCCGGTGCTCTTTTCAACCGAAACGGACGGCTGCCCCTCAATTTTGACCGGGAGCGGCGCAACTTTACGTTCTGCGGCTCTGATTCCACTTAAGATAGGGGATATTATCTTCGGCGCTCTGCTGCTTGGCAGTCCTGATCCCGCAAGATACAACCCCGAAGACGGGACCGATCTTCTCGAGCAACTTGGGGTAAACATCGCTCTGTCCATGGATAATTGCCTCACCTATGAAAAGGTCCGTGACTTCAGCGTAAAGGACCAGCTCACAGGTCTTTTCAACTTTTTTCAGATACACACGATCCTTGGGAAGGAATTCAGAAAGGCGCGCAGGTCGGGGAGCGCGCTTTCCGTCCTGGTGGTCGACTTCAATTTCGTTCATGACTGGGATGAGTTCGAGAGCGGCATGGAAGTGCTGAAGCATGCGGTGCGCCTGCTGGCGGATATCCTTCCCAAAGAGGGCTGCTTTATGGGCAGGTACGGAAGCGACGAATTCCTGATAGTTCTTCCCGGTGTGCCCGAAGATGAAGCCAGGGAGGTTATACCTCATATTTCCTCTACGTTAAGAAAATCCCCATACCGGGAGGGCAATACGGCCATTCTCATCACGACGGCCATCGGTGTGGGCGCTTTAAGCGAACGCACAACCGGCGCGCAGGACCTCGTAGATTCCGCCTGTGCCGAGCTCTGCGATTTGAAGCTGCGCCACGCGCCCGCCGGTGAACAGGTTTAAGGGTTTTGACGAAGTGTGAGGATAATTTTTCATTCTCTTGCCTTTATGCCCCGCTCATGATAGTAGAAGAAGTTTTATCGGGGCGTAGCGCAGCCTGGTAGCGCACCTGCCTTGGGAGCAGGGGGCCGTAGGTTCAAATCCTATCGCCCCGATTTGATTTTGCGTCTTTCTCGCCTATGTTCAAAGGAAGACCTTGTAGCCTGTGCTCAAGGCCTTGGCAAAAAGTTTTGCATTCTTCTTTCCGATGGGACGCTTGGCGTTCTCCATTTCGGATATGTGGCGTTGCGGTATGCCTGTCATTTCGGAAAGCTGCCGCTGGGTAATGCCTTCCTTGTACCTCGCCCCACGCAAACAGGCGCCAGGCAGGTTTTCATCGGTGATCTCCGGGAATGCATGCCGCCAAGGTACGAAATCTTCAGTTTCACCTTCAGAAGTATCAACAAAGCCGAGAGCTTTTGCAAAATCGGCAAGCTTGCGTATCTTGTCGGACGGACCCTTGAATTTTATTTCCCGCATATTTTCAATATGGCGCCTTTCGTGAGTGCCGACATATATCACCTCTACAAAACGAATTTCACCGGCCGCTTCTTCCCAAACAGCAACGTAGGTAGGCTTTCCTCGTCTTTAGTGGCAGTGGTGCCGAGCGATTCCAAGTTTACCGTAATTTGGCCAGTTCCCCCTCACGGGGCCGTAAAGCTCAATCTCTCGTTCTAAAACGGCATAGGCATCCCTCACTTTTTGAGGGAATGTCCGAAGCTTTTTGTTGTACTGTACGTATTGCAGGAACATACTTGAGGATTAGCGAGGTTCTGCGCCTGGGTCAGAACCGCGAAAACTGGACAAAACGACGAACGATTGGGGGTCATGATTCCCTTTTTGGTGCAACTTCGGTGCAGGTTCAAAACGGCCCTTACCCCGTATAGGTTTGCGGGCGAGGCCGTAGGTTCAAATCCTATCGCCCCGATTTGAGTTTGAGTATCACGTCTAATCGGAGACGAGAGACTCATCGTTTTGGGATGGTGGTTTTTGCACTGCCGGTAGCGGGAAGAATACCTGGAAGGTGGTCCCCTGCCCAACCCGGCTATCGACAACTATTGCTCCTTCGTATGCTCTGACCAGCCCCAGGACTACTGATAAACCCAACCCACGGCCAACAAATTTTGTGGAAAAAAACGGATCGAAAATCTTTTCCTGCATTTCAGTATCGAGGCCGCAGCCGGTATCGGAAACGGAAAGACAAGCGTAGCCTTCTGCCTTGGACTCCCACTCAGGCGGGAAAACCCTCGATTTTTGGAATTGCGGTGAAGGCATCTCGTAGATTGCCACTGAAATATCACCCTCCTGGTCTCCTATAGCCTCCGAGGCGTTTAGGACCAGGTTGGTCAGGATCTGCTTCAGGTGCACGGGATCGGCCAAAATGATCGGCCCCTGAATCGGGATCTCGTGTTTTATATGGACATTTTTGGGCAGCGAACCACTCAGAGGTTGAAGCGTTTCTCCGATAGTTTCAGCAAGATAGACAAACTGTTTCTTATCAGTCGTTTGACCGATGCAGGCGAGCATCAATCCACTGATTTCGGCCGCTTTTTGAGAAGCCTCCATAGCCCGGAGAACGTTAGTGCGAGGGTTTGAGTCCTGAGGCAGGGACCGGAGCGCCAGTTCCAGGTTGCCCATCACAGCCATGAGCTTATTGTTGAAATGATGGGCGATAGCTCCGGCCATTCGAGCCAGGCTTTCGGCCTTCCGCACCTGGAGCAATTGCTGCTCCAATCTCAGCCGCTCTTCCTCCACCTGTTTGCGCTCGGTAATGTCACGAAGCGATTGTATCGCCCCGACTACATTCCCGGAACTGTCCCTCAACAGGGAGGCGGTACACCAAAGATGTGCGCCTCTTCCTTCAAAGACCCGTGGGGCAAAAGTTTCCCCGTAAAGCAAATCTCCATGTCTTTGAATGTCAGTGTACTTACTCGACTCAAGCTCCGGATCGGGTTTCAGGAGCAGATCGATGAGAATAGGTCTTTTCTCGCCATAGAAGGGGACGGCATACTCATGGTCCGCCATCTGGAGCATATCTGCTTTCGAAATGCCCGTCATTACTTCCATGGCTCTATTCCAGGCGATGACCTTGCCGCTGACTTCAATCACGAATGTGGCGTCCGGCAGGAACTCAACGATTGCATCGAGGCGATCGTGCGCCTTCCGAAACGCCTCCTCGCCCTTCTTGCGCAGGGTGATGTCGCGGGCGACATGTACGGTACCGATAATTTGGCTTTGCTCGCCCAAAAGAGGCGTTGTGCTTACCAGGAAGTGTCCACCCAGGCGTGGCTCATACACCTCGGTGACATGCTCGCAGCCATCCTTGCAGGAAAGGGCATGGGGACAGAACGCCGGTGCTTCCGTCAAGCCGTGGACAACTTTATAGCAACTTGCGCCGATGCACTGTTCGGGGGTCAGTCCGAGACGGTCCGCCATCGCTTTGTTCACCCGCATAATTCGGTGTTGCTGGTCCATAATGGCAATCAGGTCCGGCACGCTATCGAAGGTCCGCTCCCAATCCTGTTTAGCCCTCAGCAACTCTTTTCCCGACTGCGCACGCTCCGCTTCCGCCTTATCGATAATGCGTCCAATCATACGGGCGGCCTGTGCGATGAGGACGACCGTAACCGTCACCCAGAATACGGCTGAAATTGCCGATACAAGCGCGCTGTTCAAACTTGTAACCGCTCGCTGCAAAATATCTGAACCAATAACCGCCAGGAACCCGAGCGGCACGAATATCCTTAAGAGCATTGTGCGAATGGAACTGCCTGTAAACGGTCTAAGGAGAAATGTGCCGGGACCGGCCACGGCAATCAATCCAAAGGCAAGAGCCATAAAAGCAGCGCACGTTGATAGCGCCATCGGAATAAACGGCCCCACATAAAGAAGTGGTGTTCCGTATAGATAGCCCATGGTCCCAATGAAACCCGTCAATGCGGGAGGAAGTGCAAGAACACTTGCCATGTCCGGGGCCGGCTTCCCGGGCTTATTCCAGAGCGATACTAACAGGGATAACCCGGAAAAACAAAACAGCATACCCGTAAGGGGTGACATCCTGTTTGCGGGGAACTGGGCAAAATGTTCAGTGGAAGGGGATAACACCCATTCGAAGTCCAGGCCTGAATTGGAAAGGTACCCGATAAAAGCGAGAAGTCCGAAAAGCGACGTCACGGCCACTGCCGCCACAAAAGGCCAACGTCGAGCTTGCGCGGGGCTCAAAGACCGCAGAATAAGGATTGACCCTTGAATAAGGAAAGCGATACAGGTGCTGAGAGCAATGGGAATATAATTTGGTTCAACGCTGGTGAGAGCAGGCTGATGTAAAATCCATCCCGATATTCCCATAATGCCGATGAGGACTGTAGCCGAAGCGCTCAGCAGGGCTGCCTGTTTAAAATAACCTGATGGTGGCCGGTCAGTTGCCGGGATTCTCATTTCATTCTCGATTTCCCACGGGCTTGTCGAGCACTTGCCGAACCTTACTCGTCAAAGCCTCCAGCGTGAAAGGATTCTGAAGGAAGTTAACTCCGGCCTCCAACACGCCATGCTGCACTATGGCATCGTCTGTGTAACCGGACATATAGAGCACTTTCAGGCCTGGGCTTAAAGGATGCATGATTTGCGCCAGATCGCTTCCGCTGACACCGGGCATTACAACGTCGGTTATCAGCATTTGGATCGATTGTTCGTTCTCCTTGAAAATCCTCAAGGCTTCTTCACCATTGCGCGCCACAAGAATCATGTAGCCGCTTATCCGGAGGCAAGTGCTCGCCAGATCGCGGACACAATCGTCATCTTCCACCAACAGGATCGATTTGGATTTTCCCCGGACCACTTCACAATTAACCGGCCCCAGGTGGGGTCGGCCTGAATCCGCGTCCACTCGTGGCAGATATACCTTAAAGCAGGTACCTTGTCCTGGTTCGCTATAGACCCAGATATGGCCGCCGCTTTGCCTCACGATCCCGTAGACGGTCGCCAGCCCAAGGCCGGTACCCTTTCCCTTCTCTTTAGTAGTAAAGAAGGGTTCAAAAATGTGGGACCTGGTTTCTTCATTCATGCCGATGCCCGTGTCACTAACGGCAAGCATGAGGTAATGGCCCGGTTGTACATCGACATGTTGCTGTGCGTATGCTTTGTCCAAATACCTGTTTTGCGTCTCGATTGTGAGCCTGCCGCCCCGGGGCATGGCATCGCGGGCGTTGACGGCAAGGTTCATAATGACTTGCTCGATCTGACTGGGGTCGCCCATAACCCGTCTAAGACCGGGACCAAGCTCGCTGACCACAATGATATCTTCGCCGATCACTCGCCGGAGCATTTTCTCGGTGTCCGCAATCACGCAATTGAGATCGAGCACCTTGGGTTGGAGTACCTGCTTGCGGCTGAAAACAAGTAACTGGTTAGTCAATGCGGCTGCGCTCTGACCGGCCTTCCTGATCTGCTCGATGTTCCTGCGCAACGGATCATCTGCCAAAGAACACCAAGCTCCTGATTTCACGCATTGTTACCCCCCCCGAGACCGTTCCACGGAGACGACAGGGGATTGCTCGAATCCAGGGATTCGTCAGGAACTGATGCTTCAACCTGTTAACGGAATTGTGAGTCCGTCAGATTCGGCGCGAGATATACCTTTTGCTCTATTTGGCCGTGCAGTTTCCCCCGGAACTGTCAACGCTCTTCCTCTTCCATGCAAAGTCAAAGGCGGCGAAAAGCAAATATAGAAGGCGAAGCATTATTGGTAGAGATCGTCTCGCGACCATATTGTAACAGCTTGGAAATCCAAGGTAAAGTTAGCCTCATGCGTTATTTTATCTATAAGGTTTTACGTTCGATTACATCTAATCAAAAAGGAAATTGAATGGGAACGAAGACGTTCGAGGAAATGTACAAGGGAGTGCCTCCCTGGGAAATAGATGGGCCTCAGAGCGAGATCGTGCATCTTGCCGAACGTGGTGAAATAAGGTCCGCAGTGCTCGATGCCGGTTGTGGGACGGGTGAAAATGCTCTCTACCTGGCAGAGATTGGCTTTGAAGTAGTGGGAATCGATATTGTGCCGTCCGCTATTGAAAAAGCTCTCGGCAAAGCAAAGGGACGCTCCCCGGCCCCCACGTTCCTGGTTTGGGATACTTTGGACCTTGAGCATCTGGAGAGAAGGTTCAATACCGTTATTGACTCAGGATTCTTTCATGTTCTGCCTGATAAAAAGCATCCCGTTTTTGTAAAGAGTCTTGTCTCGGTGCTCAATCCAGGGGGGACGTACTTCATGGTGTGCTTTAGCGAACACGAACCTGGTTCATGGGGACCCAGAAGGGTGACTCAAGCCCAGATTCGAGAAACCTTCAACAAGGGTTGGCGAATCGATTACATTCGGGAGGCAAAATTCGATACAAACCTTGGTTCCCGCAAATGTAATGCCTGGCTTTCTTCAATCACATTAATCGCGTCTTAGTGAACTCCTAAGGGCGCTGAGCGGACGCGCAGGCCTTTGAGCGCCAGGGTCGCGGGGATGCATATCAGGCTGGCGAAAGCAAGAATGCGGAAGTCATCCATGTACGCAAGCAGGCTGGCCTGCTGGATCGCCAGATTATACATGGCCTGGTAGGTTTTTGGGTCCAGGAAATCGGCTGGAGCTTTCAAGGCGAAAAATGAACCGAGCTTATGAAAATATTGCTGGAATGCTGGATTATAAAAGGTGAAATGGGCAGATATGTAAGTCAGGTGCTCCTGAGCGTTTCGTGCGAGCAAGGTGGTTACCGTGGAAATGCCGATACTGCCTCCGAGGTTTCTCATCAGGTTGAAGATCCCCGCAGCGTTGCCCATCTGTTCGTTAGGCAATCCCCCCATTGTAAGGGTTGTAAGGGGCACGAAGATAAGTCCCATCGCAAGACCCATTACGATATTGGGGATTACGATGTTAGAAATGGAAATCTGCAGATTTAGCCCGCTCAGTTGGTAACAAACCCAGGCAAGGGTCGTGAAGCCGCAGGTGATAAGGATTCGGCTGTCCAGCTTTCCAATCACCCTGCCAACGAAAAACACCGCAATTATCGCTCCAATGCCGCGGGGGCTCAGAGCCAGGCCGCTGTACAAAGCCGTGTATCCCATCAGGCTCTGCAGAAAAAGAGGCTGAAGGGTTATGGTGCTGTACAATAATACGCCGACGATTGTTATCAATGCCGTCCCCAGGGCAAAGTTGCGGTTTTTTAAGACCCTGAGATTAACAATTGGCTGTTTTTGCCGAAGTTCCCAAAAAATAAACGAAACCATCGATGTGAAAGAAATTGCGGCCGCCCATCGAATCCACTGAGCCGAAAACCAGTCATCCTGCTGCCCCTTGTCCAGGATAACCTGAAGGGTGGCAAGCCAGATTGCCATGAACGAGAAGCCCAGATAATCGATCCGGGCAGTGGTCGATTGCCTGGCGGAAATCAAGTAGGGCGGGTCCTCGATGAATAACTGGCACATGTAAATAGCAAGTATGCCGATTGGCAGATTTATATAGAAGATCCATCGCCAGGAATAATCGTCGGTAATCCAGCCTCCCAGAGTGGGGCCAATTATTGGAGCGACCACAACACCCATGGCGAAAATGGCCATGGCCACACCCCGTTTTGCCGGGGGGAAACTTTCCATGAGAATTGCCTGGGAAATCGGCTGAAGGGCTCCTCCGGCCGCACCCTGTAGAATCCTGGCAACAATCAGCACTCCAAGCGTTGGGGCCGTTCCGCATAATGCCGAAGCCAGGGAGAATGCGGTGATGCACGTTATCAGAAATCGTTTGCGTCCGAAACGAATGCCAAGCCAGCCGGTCATCGGCAGCACGATTGCATTGGAAACCAGGTAGCTGGTCAAAACCCAGGTGGCCTCATCGGTGGTGGATGAGAGGTTCCCTGCGATATGAGGCAGGGCGACGTTTGCAACCGATGTGTCGAGTACTTCCATGAAAGTGGAAAGCATGACCGCAACGGCGATCAGCCATGGGTTTACACTCGGTTTCCATTCGGTTTCAGCTGGAGCGGGATTAATTGCGGCGGTCACGCCTTTTGAACTCCTTCATACATGCCGCCCTTTCAATTTAGAAAGATTCCAGGAAGCAGCCTTTTCAAATCAGATCCACCGCTGCCCGGCTCACAGGCAATCGTGATGACAATCGGCAAGGGCATACCATATTCTCGATCAATCGTTCAAGCTATTGAAATCGATTCGCCTCAATTCTACCTTTAAGACAAGTTTGGTTATCTATCTTTCTAAATATCCGGAGGTCAGCCATGCGAATGCTTCTAAATGTAAAAATCCCCAATGAGCAGTTCAACAAAGCAGTCAGAGACGGTAGTGCAGGCCAAAAATTGGGCAGCATTCTGGAGGAGATCAAACCTGAGGCAGTCTATTTTACCGAGCAGAATGGCCGGCGAGGAGCAATACTGATCATCGATATTGCTGACCCTTCCAAAATACCGTCATTTGCCGAGCCATGGTTTCTTGCCTTCAACGCCGACGTCGAATTCCGTATTGTGATGACGCCTCAGGATCTCGAAAAGGCCTGCCTGGAGGAACTCGGGAAAAAGTGGTCCTGAGTCACAAGAGCAGTCATCAGTCATCAAAATATGCCCTTCCAGGACCAGGTTTTGTGGTAGAAAGAAAATCTCTTTGAGTCCGGCTGCTCTGTGAAACTAACATCGAGTTTCTTGAAATTTTGTCAAGATTTTCTTGCCGCCGCCTAAGGTTTGAGTGACAAACCGGGCTGGCGGTCCCACCGCCCTGTGGTCTCATCCGGGAGGCTTGTTGAACATGTCCGCTCCAATTGGCCCTGAAACCGCAATCTTTAAGATGGAACCCGGCGAAGTCCTCAAGCAGGCAATTTACACCGCTGCCTCCATCTTAAGGGCGGGTGGGCTTGTATTATACCCGACCGAGACCTTCTATGCGCTTGGGGCTATCCCGGAGTTTGCGCAAGCAGTTCAAAAGGTGTTTGAAGCCAAAGGCAGGGATGTTCGAAAACCGCTGCCGCTCATCGCCTCAGACATTCAGGCAGTCCTGACGGCTGCATCGGAGTGGCCGCAATCAGCCGATGTGCTGGCGCGCAGCTTTTGGCCCGGTCCACTGAGCATCGTGGTCTCAGCGGCCGCGTCTCTGCCATCTGTGTTGCACGCGCAAACCGGCAAAGTCGCTCTGCGCATTTCATCTCACCCGGTTGCCTCGCTGTTGGCCCGGGCCTCGGGGGGACTCATCGTTTCAACCAGCGCAAACAGGGCAGGGGAGCCTCCTCCGAAAGATCGCGGAGCCATAGACCGGGAGTTGCTCCATGCGGTTGACGCACTGCTCGACGCGGGAGAATTGCCTGGCGGTTTGGCTTCGACTATAGTAGATGTTACCGTTCATCCGGCGGTGCTTATCAGGGCGGGCAAGATCGCCTGGGAAGACATTCGACGCGTGCTTGAAGGCTGATCGGCAGCAAAGATGTATAAGAGTCTACCGGTCCATGCCGTGTAGTGTATGGAAGAGGCCCTCTAAAGATTTAAAATCCGGGAATAATCCGAAGTGGTCATATCAATCCTTGCGATTTTAATATTATCATCGATTCTGGCAGGTTCTTTTGCGGCCTCTCGCCGCTGGAAAAGGCTTGAGGCCCCCAATACCCGTGTTGTGCTATCCGGCGGCGGAACGGGGGGCCATGTAAACCCCGCACTGGCCATCGCTGAGGGTATAAAATCACGTGAGCCGGAAACTCGGTTTCTTTACATCGGCGTAAAAAATAAAGCCGAAAGTGTGATTGTTAAAAAGGCAGGCTATGAGCTTCGCTTCGTCAGCTCAGAGGGATATCCGGGCATCAGTCCGTCGTTTGGGACATTGCGGTTTCTATCAAAACTCTGTCTCGGGATTGTTCAATCCATGGTTATGTTAACCATGTTTGCTCCAAAGCTGATAATTGCTACGGGCGGATATGTGAGTGCGCCGGTTATTATCGCTGCAATTTTATTAAAAAAACTGAAAATTGCGCGCGTGCGGATTTTTTTGCACGAGCAGAACAGCATTCCGGGCCAGTTGAATGTACTGATGGGCAGGTGGGTTGACAAAGTGCTTCTCACCTTCCCGCAGACCCTCTCTTTTTTCCCGAACGCAGCGGTGGTTGGCTATCCAATACGTCATTCGATCGTTCCGATCCCTTCGGAGCAGGCCAGGCAAAGACTTTCCTTCGCAATCCCAAAGGAGCGGGAGATCATATTCGCGTTTGGCGGCTCCCAGGGGGCGCGCACAATAAACCGGGCGATTGTCGATGCGCTCCCTTACCTCTTTGAGCACAGGGACAGGTTGTTCATTATACACGGCAGCGGCCTCGCCAGTTCCGCAGACTACGATGCGGAGGCAGACACCCAAAGGCGGATCGACAAAGCTCTATCGCGCGAACAATGCTCTCTACTCAAAGAGTTTTACTACCGTCAGGACTACTTTCATAACATCGAAGATATTTACTCGGTAAGCTCGCTGATAGTTTGCAGAAGCGGTGCGGGAAGCTTAAACGAGATTTCGCGCATAGGAAAACCCGTTTTGTTGATTCCCAAGGTCAACCTTCCAGGGGATCACCAGGTTATGAACGCCAGGGTTATGAAAAGCGCCGGGGCGGCAGAGGTTCTTTTCGAAGACACGGTAATGGAAAATGGAGGGCTGCTGGAGAAGCTGGACGGACAGGTTCTAGCGGAAAAGATAATAGCCCTGATCGAAAGCCCGGCGCGGTTGGGCCACATGGCTGAAATGAGCAGGAATTTTCTGCGGCGTAAGGCGATCGAACGGATTTTGAGCGAGATTTATGGGGATATGCGTTTTACGGATGGCAATGGCGGCAATGGAACACCTTTTAGAGATCTCGCCGCAAACGGGTGTCTCCTGCAAATGCTTTCGAAAGCCTATAGCGTTTCCGGACGCAACTTTGATCCGGCCTGCGTCGTGGACGACCCGGACGATCTTGCCTATTACCAGCACAGAGCGGCGGGATTGCTTAGCCATAAGGGTTGGCAGGACCGCAACCTGGGTGTTAAGCTTATCGGCCTGACCAGATACAGGGAAAAAATCCCGACCCTGCTTAAAATGCTCTCCGACAGGACCCCGGTGAGCCGGATGAAGAGGCTTTTGGGAGGAGACTACGAGCAAGTCGGGTTCATTCGAAGAAATATCATCCATGCGCTAGAAATTCTCGACCATTTCGACGCTGACGTTGAAAAACATCTGCTCGCGGCCATGGAAGACCCCTATTTCGAGGTCCGCGCTCAGACCTGCCGTACAATCGCTCATTTTGGCCGGTTTTTGGCCGGAAACGATGCATGTATAAGTCGGGTCCTCGAGTGCCTCGAAGACGAATGCTTCGAAGTAGCGGTCGAGGCAGCGAAAGCCATAGGCGAAATAGGAACAGATTGGACAGCAGCTAATGCGCTTCTTTCAATGAATGAATCTCACTATTGGCAGGTGCGCAACGCATCCCTTTGCGGACTTAAGCAAATGATCCAACGGGGAGTGGTGGACGCCTCTGACGAGTTGATCGAAAGGGCCTCTTCTTTTATCCTGACCTCAACGGATTTCAGACCTCATTTTCAGATAAAGGAAACATACGCGGCAATCCGAAAATGCCCGAACGGGAAAGTTCAATGATTTACGAAATCTGTAATTTGCTCATCTCGCTTTCAGAGAGTTTTTCATTTTGCAGGCTTGTGAACTACATAAGCTTCAGGGCCATAATGTCCGCGCTTACAGCGGTCATTTTCGTCTTTCTTTTCAGCAGGCGTTTCATTTTGTTTGTTCATAGGCACTGCTTTCTGGACCAGGTGCGCGAAACAGGTGTTCAAACAGCATTCGACAAGAGCGGCACCCCTACAATGGGGGGAGTTCTCATAATCGGCGCGGTGCTCGTCTCGATGGCTATCTGGGGCAACTGGCGGAGCCCCTTCATGCTCTGCTCTGTTGCGGGGATGATCTGGTTCGGGCTGTTGGGCCTATGGGACGACGTATCGAAGGTGCGGCGCAAAAGTGGGGACAGGGGGCTTTCCGAGCGCAGCAAGCTTTTTATGCAGGGGTTATTCAGCATTGTTTTCGCATGGATTTGTGTAGGGCCCTACGCGCCGCTTGGAAGCGCTCTTGCCACCAAGGTTTTCGTTCCCTTCTACAAATACCCGCTCGCAGACATCGGGCCATGGCTCTATGGCCTGTTCATTTTCCTGTTCGTTATCTTTGTTTCCAATGCAGTGAACATAACCGACGGCCTTGACGGGCTTGCCATTACTCCTTCCATTTTCGTTGTGGCCGTCCTGGGCATCTTTGCCTATGTCGAAGGAAACCGGATATACTCAAGCTACCTTTATTATCCCTTTTTGCGCGGGGCAGGCGATTTGACGATCTTCGGAGCGGCGTTCGTGGGCGCAGGCCTGGGCTTTCTGTGGTACAATGCGTATCCTGCCCAGATTTTCATGGGGGATACCGGCTCTCTTGCCATCGGAGGCACCATGGCGGTCGTGTCGGTGTTGTTAAAACAGGAGATGCTGTTTCCTCTACTGGGGGCGCTGTTCATCGCCGAAGCAATCAGCAGTCAAGTCCAGGACAAAATAGGAGTAAGATGGATTGGGCGGCGTATTTTCTTTCGCGCCCCTCTGCACCATAACCTTCAACACAGAGGAATTGCCGAAACCAAGGTAGTGATCCGGTTATGGATAGTTGCAGGCATCCTTGCTCTAATTTCCCTGGCTACTCTTAAACTGCGATAACTATGAAGCAGTGGCCAGTCTTCAGTAGTCAGTGGTCAGAAAAAACTCTCGTCAATTAAAGAGTACTGAAAACTGGGAAGGGGAGGCAATGTACATTCTTATCGTTGGCGCCGGGGCTATTGGCAGTCTGATCGGAGCGCGGCTGTCCAAGACGAAGGCATCGCTTTCGCTTTTCAGTACGGATCGCGCGCACATGGAGGCCATTGGGCAGGGCGGACTTAATATCGAGGAACTTGACGGAACTGTCCGCAACTACACCCTTTCCGCCAGTTTCGAGGTCGACAAGATCCCTCCGAATCCTGACCTGGCGATTATACTGGTGAAATCATATGCCACCAAAGACGCCTTATCGCTCGTGCATGGCGTCTGTTCCGCGTCCACGGTTTTTCTAACGTTGCAGAACGGAATCGGGAACTGGGAGCGGATAGCCGAGATTAGAGGCAAAAGCGCCGTCATTGCCGGCAGTACAGCCCAGGGATCAACCCTTCTCGGACCGGGCTTGATTCGTCACGGTGGCAACGGGCCTACCTATATAGGCGAACCCGGCGGTCTGGCATCCGAAAGGGTCGCACGCTTTGTCGAATTATTCCGGGAAGCCGGACTGGTCGTTGAACCAACCGATGAGGTGGAACGGCTCATCTGGGAAAAGCTCATAGTAAACGTTGGAATTAACGCGATAACCGGCCTGACCGGCATACGAAACGGATTCATCGCGCAAATGCAGGAAGCTACCGAGTTGTGCAGAGCGGCCGTGGATGAGGCCATACTCGTGGCCAGGTGGAAAGGTTTTCAGATCGGCGAGGAAATGGTGGAGCGTGTAATCGCTGTCGCAAGGGCCACTGCCCGAAACCGCTCGTCGATGGGGCAGGATGTGGATAAGAAAAAGAGGACTGAAATCGATGCAATAAACGGGGCAGTAGTGCGCTTCGGCAGGGAAGCGGGAATTGCGACCCCCGTAAACGAGACACTCACATTATTGATGAAGGTACTTGAGGCGCAATATAGCGGCCAAGCCGGTCCCGGCTGAGACTGAAAGAAGTGTGGGCGATGCTATCGGGTCCAACGAAAAAGCTCAGAGTGAAAGCCTCTTCGGGGGGCGTTTTCTATGCCGTTTCGCCTAAGAGGCGTATTCGAGGAAGGCATTTATTCGCGATTTTGCTCATCCTTGGGGTGAGCGTGGGTGTTTACGAAAATGTTCATCGGCCGGGGGCAAAGGAGTCTCAACAAAGGCAGGCCATTGAAGCGGGGGTCCCTGAACCGATCGCCGCCCAGCCCCGGACCGCTGCTGCCGTGCCGTTACCCGAGTCCTCCGACCCTTTTGAAATCCGTCATCTGGTTTTCCATGCCGGGGATACACTGGAGGGGTTTGTTAGAGATTACGCAATTCCCGGTGCGTATTCCATGGATTGGCGAAAGGCCTGCCCATCCGGTTTCCCTGATCGGTTCAATGAAAAGGATGAGATAATTTTAGTGCTCAACCGCGCGGACGGGTTTCCGGTCGAGTTGGTTTATCTCAAGTCCCAGGGTGGTTCTTATACATTGCGGAAAAGCTCTGTAGGCTGGGAATGCAGGTCTGATGAGAGCATGGCCGCAGGGTCCGGAAAGACCGTGCGGGGCGTTTGGTCCGAAAATTTCTATGATTCCTGTATTGCCGCAGGGTTGCCGGCGAAGCTTGTTTCAAATCTTGCCGATATTTTTTCCTATGATGTCGATTTAACGTCCGAGCTGAAGGAGGGAGATTCCTTTTCTGTCTTCTATCAGGAATACCCGATCCAATCGAGCGAGGGAACGCAGTTTCTCGTCCTTGGCGCTGAAATAAGCGTATCGGGCAAGGTCTTTGAGGCTATTGGATTTTCACTTCCGGATGGATCGTGGGATTATTTCGATGCTAAAGGGGCTTCACTGAAAAGGGCATTTCTCAAAAGTCCCATAGATTACCGGCATTCGTTGTCTTCCAAAACATCCAGTAATATCAAACCCGTTTCGAGGAATTTTCGTTCTACCTCCGGTTTAAGTTTTGTTGCCCAAAAAGGGACCATGGTCTGCGCAATCGGGGACGGGTTCGTTTCAGCCATCCGCAAAAACGGTCGAAAGAATGTTTCAATTGAAATCCGCCACCGGGGAGGATACTCAAGTTCGTACGGAAATCTCGGCTCCTTCAGCCGCGGCTTGAGGCGTGGCTCGCCGGTTTCCCGGGCGGAAACAATAGGTTCGGCGGGGCCGGTTGGAGGCGGAAAATGTCGTCTGGATTTCCATCTTTATAAAGACGGAAAGCCTGTCAACTTTCAAAGCGCAGAGTTTGCCCGCTCGAAATATGTGCCTAAAGATATCGTACCGGAATTTGAAAAATCGAGGGATTTTTGTCAGTCCGCTCTGCACGGAGCAACGGCAGAGAATAAATAATGGCCGATTTGTTTGCCGAAGTTGTTATACTGGGATCGGCCCTCAATAAGGGTCTTCATTACTCGGTTCCAAGCCTTCTGGCAGGAAAGGTGTCCCCGGGCAGCAGGGTTTCGGTCGGACTGGGTAAGAGGAAAGCTGCCGGGATCGTTTTGAGCCTGGTGAATTGCCTTCCCGAGCTGCCGCAGTCGATAAAGATCCGCCCCATTCTCGAAGTTGTCGGTGAACTGCCGGCCGTCCCGCTCGATCTCCTAGAGTTGTGCACCTGGATTTCGAACTATTATTTTTATCCCCTGGGTGAAGTATTTAATCTCGTAGTTCCTTCGAAGCTCCTTAAAAAGGGCGTTCTGGGTCTCGAAGGGGCGCAGACAATCGTGGGGATGGGCAATTCTTCCGAAGTGGAACTCAACGCCGACCAGAGCGCCGCGCTCGATGGAATAGTTCCTTTCGTCGATAATCCGCGTTTTAAGCCGTTTCTTTTATATGGAGTGACCGGCAGCGGGAAAACGGAAGTCTACCTTCATTTGATTGAAAGGGCGGCCCGATCCGGCAATGGCGCGCTTGTACTGGTACCGGAAATCGGGATCAGCACGCAAATGGAGTCGATTTTTCGGGATCGCTTCGGCGAGCGGCTTGCCGTGTGGCACAGCGCCTTGTCTGACGCTGAACGCAGACGGACGTGGGCCGACATTCGCTCCGGCAGGAAAAGTATTGTGCTGGGGGCAAGGTCTGCCGTCTTCACGCCGGTTCGGAACCTGAAGCTGATCATAGTCGATGAGGAGCACGACACCTCCTACAAGCAGGAGGACCGTTTGCGCTACAACGCCAGGGACGTGGCTCTTATGAGGGGAAAGATCGTGGGAGCGCCCGTGATCATGGGATCGGCCACCCCGTCCATTCAGACGATATACAGATGCTCCGAAAATCGGTATCGTTCCATCCTGCTGCCGAACAGGGTGATGAACAGGCCTCAACCGCAATTCGAAGTCGTGGACATGAAGCTCGAAGGAGGAGGCAAAAAGATTTTTTCGTTCAAGCTTCTGGAGGCCATCGGCGAAACGCTGCGCAGCGGACGGCAGGCACTCCTGTTCCTTAACAGAAGAGGATATGACAAGTACTACCTTTGCAACGCCTGCGGGCATGCGCTTCAGTGCGCCTCATGCAGCCTGACCCTTACTTATCACAAAAAGGATAACCGCCTTCGATGCCACTATTGCGGCTGGGAAACCTTTCTGCCCGAGAGGTGTCCGGTTTGCGCCCACGCCGCACTCTTTCCACATGGGTTTGGGACCGAAAAAGTGGAAAAAGAATTAAAGAAGCTTTTTCCGGCGGTTCGCGCGGTTAGAATGGATAGAGACACCATGCTCAGCCACGACCGCATGGTGAGTGCCCTGGATGCGTTGCGCTCAGGCAAAGCCGACGTTTTGCTCGGCACTCAGATGGTGGCGAAGGGCCATGATTTTCCTAATATAACGCTGGTGGGCATAATCAACGCCGACGCCGGTCTTCAGGCGCCGGACTTCCGGGCCGGGGAGGTCCTTGTGCAGTTGCTCATCCAGGTCGCCGGGCGTGCCGGGCGCGGGGACGAACCGGGCCGTGTAATCCTGCAGACATACAATCCATCGCATTTTACCATTGAGTCGGCTCTAAAGCTCGATTACGACGGTTTTTGCCGGGAAGAGCTCAACTCGAGGGAAAATCTTCAATATCCGCCTTTTACCCGGCTTCTAAAGATTCTCGTCACTTCGGCTAGCGAGGATTCTGCCCGCGCCGGGGCCCGTCTGCTTGCAGCCGTTTGCCGTGAAAAGTCCGCCTCCTTCAGAAATCGGGGAGGAAATGTCGCCATTCTAGGTCCATCGCCGGCAGCCTGCGTGAAGCTCAAAAACCGGTTCAGGTGGCAGTTGTTCATTAAGACCTGGACAATCTCGGATATGCAGAATTTTACCGGGTGCGTGCTCGAGTCCGTCAAAAACGATCCGGACTTCCGCAGCGTCCAGATTACCGTAGATCGCGATCCCGCAACGGAGATTTGACACGGATGGACACGGACTGACAAGCTGACAAGGACTCACACGGATGGACACGGATAAACAAGTATCGCGAAGACAGTATATGATATGAATTCGCCTCTTCTATCCGTGTTAATATACCCCGCTTCGCTCCTTCATCCGTGTCTAAAAGGTCTTGAATTTGTCTTCCGTGGTGCATGAATAAAAGGCTGAGAGCTTCATGTCTGACATAATTCTCATACAGCCCCCGATTCGGGATTTCTATCTAACGGCAAAAAGGACCATTCCCTACGGGTTGGCCTGCATTGCGGGAACGCTTATAAAGGAAGGGTATTCGGTCGAAATCCTGGACGCTCTTGCCTCAACCAGGTCAAAAAAGGCGGAGCTTCCGCCTGAATTGTCGTTTCTGCAAGACTTTTATTCGGGGCCCGATATTTCTCCGTTTTCTCTGTTTCACGATTTCAAGCGCTTTGGACTCTCTGATGAAGCCATCTCCGAGAGGGTCCAAAACTCGGACGCATTCCTGGTGGGAATATCGTCTCTTTTCACCCCGTACAGCTCTGAAGCCATACGGATAGCAGAAGTTGTCAAACGTCTGCTTCCGCAAGCCGTTACCGTGCTTGGCGGCCATCATCCAACCGAAATGCCCGAAGAGGTATTGAAACATGATTGCGTGGATTTCATTATTCGAGGCGAGGGCGAGATTTCCATGGCCCTTCTCGCCAGGGCAATTCGTGGTGACATTTCAATCGAATCGGTCCCGGGGGTTGGATTTAAAACATTAAGCGAAAAAAGCGAAAAAAGCGGAAAGTTTTTTATAAGCCCTCCCGCCGTTTTGGCAAACCTCGATGAGACGGCGCTTCCGGCGTCCGGGCTTATAGACAGTCATTTCTACCAGCGCAGCAAAAGGCCGTGCGCGGTGATTGCAGCCGGAAGAGGCTGCCCTATGGGTTGCAGCTACTGCTCGATTGGATGCTCGACGTGGTGCGGCTTCCGCATGAAGAGCGTGAATCGGGTGATAGAAGAAATGAAACAAGCTGTCTTTGGAGTTGGCGCGCGTTTCATTGATTTCGAAGATGAAAATATTTCCTGCCGCAGACAATGGTTTCTCGAACTGCTCAATGAAATAGTGGTGCAGTTCAGGGGCTGTGGCCTGGAGTTGCGGGCCATGAATGGCCTTTTCCCTCCGACCCTCGATGATGAAGTGATTTGCGCGATGAAGGCTGCCGGTTTTACGGCCCTTAACCTCTCGCTTTGTACGACCTGTTTGGACCAGTTGAAAAAATTCAGACGCCCCGATGTGCGCCATGAGTTTGAAAGGTCTCTGCTGTCAGCAGAAAAGTATGGGATCGAAGCGGTTGCTTACATCATCGTAGGCGCGCCCGGGCAGGACCCTCAAGACTCCCTGGCGGACCTTCTTTACCTGGCCGATAAAAAGGCTATTGCAGGAGTATCGGTGTTTTATCCGGCCCCCGGCAGCGCCGATTTCCAAAAGTGCACCGCTCTCAATATACTGCCCTCTTCGCTGGCTCAATTGCGCTCAACGGCCCTCCCAATATCCGACACGACTACCAGAAGGGATTCGATAACACTGCTCAGGCTGGGGAGAATCCTTAATTTCTTTAAGTCGCTTGATTCAGCGGAAAAAAAAGAGGTGCTGAACCTTGCCGGAGAGCATCCGTTGAAACCGGGCGCCGACAAAATATCGTTGTTTGATGCCGCATGCGCTTTAGACAATCATGCCGCCAAAAGACGCGCCATTGGAAAAGCACTGTTGGGCATTTTCCTGCGCGATGGAGTCGTTTACGGCGTAAGCAAGCAGGGGCATCTGTTTCCACACCTGGTTTCCAAACCCCTGTGCCTGGAATTTGGAAAGCGGTTGCAGAGGCTTTTTAGACAGGATTAACAGGATTAATAAATATTCCGGATCAGACTCTTCGGGTCAAGCTCACGGAGGCGGTCCGGCAGTTCCCCGATGGGAATAAGCTTGGCGCCGGGCAAGTGACTCTTTTCATATTCATCGGGCTGGCGCACATCCAAGAGAATGTAGTCCTCGGGCTTTTTATCTTCAAGAAAGTTCCGAACCTTCTGCACTTTCCATTCAGAAACACGTCTGAAGTAATCGAGCACACTCATAGGCTCCAACTCCTCTTTCAGGACCCCATTGAAAAACCCTTCAATTCACCTGAAACCTGAAATCTCTTCATGAAACGCATGTCAATGTAATTCTTGAGCAAGAACGCCAAGCCCCCATTTAGAACAAGGCTCTTCTTCCACAAGACTCCTTTTGCGTCACCCATGTTCATAATGAGCATGTAGTTTGGATTGGGAGTAAAGCGTTTCATTTCGCCTCCATCGAGGGCAACTTCAAGATTATGTTTCAGAATGGGGTTTTGCCGTACTGCATGAACTCCGACCTTTGCCACGCTGTGCCCTTCCACACTGATGCAATCCCCACCGCCAAAGAGTTGGGGGTAAGCAGTGCTCTGAAGATACCCATTGACAGACATGCCTCCGTCTTCTCCGACGGGAATCCCGGATTCCCGGAACAATGGAGGAGGCTGAACTCCAACGGCCACGAAGGCAAAGTCGAAAGGAATACTCCGACCATCGGTTAGTGTCGCAAATCTGTTCTCGAAGGAATGCACCCTGACCCCCTCGAAAATATCGATTCGCCTTGCGGCCAGAGAATCAAGGGCAAGATGCCTGGCCCTTGCAGGAACGCCTTGGAGAAACTGGTTTCCGGCTACAAGGGTGATCGCCGGAGTGCCCCCGTTCTCGTGCAACAACTTCCAGGCATTGGCGGAGATTTCAATGCCGGCCGGACCGCCTCCTGCAACCAAAACTCGTGTTATCCCTTTGGCGTTTTGACTCAAGATGAGGTTCCGAGCCTTGTAGAGATTGAGGATGGGCTTTACGGTAAAAACATGTTCATCGGTAACAGCAATCTCTGCGGTGGGCACCACGCTGCCGATGTTGAAAGAGGCTATATCATATGATACTTGCGCGTCGTTGTCCAAGTAGAGCTTTTGAGCTGCAGGGTCAACCGCCGTGACTCTGGCCTCGATGAATTGACCTCCACGTTCTTGGACCATTCTCTGGATGTTGAAGCGGACTTGCCGGGGTTCGTAGAGGCCGGAAAGCATGCCCGGACCCATGCCCGAGTAGTAATGATAGCGACAAGGGCTTATTAAAGTCGCTCGGTGGCCGCGTCCGACATAACACCCCAGAAGGGCTAACGCGGTTAGATGAGCATGGCCTCCTCCAACCAAAACAAGATGCTTACCCACGGAATGTCCTCATCATTGCTTAAGAGACCGTTTTATTGAAATTGACTCTCGGCACAGCTCCGGGTTCAATGAAACCATCATGAACTACGCCAGCCATCAGGTCTGGGTGGCACAAGCACTGGCAGTTCTATGACCGGATTATTTACTGATAAGTTCAGAGCCTCCTCATAGCAATAGGCGGAAGCCGAGGCATCTAGACAGTGAAGGGTATTGCGACTAATGAGACTCGATGAACCTGAGAATTAAATTGCAATAACTCAAGCTCCTGGCGATAGGCGTAGTGACGACACCTTGCGCCAGGCGGACCTGTTCAAAAAGCAGCCAGGCCACAAGCTGAGCACCAATGGGAGCAGATTTAGGGTACAAATAACTTGCCAATTCATGAAACCCAAAGAACAGACCGACACATAACGCTTATGATCTTATTACCTGAATTTCCCTGAGGCGCCAACACTCAGGAACACGTGCGATGGGATCGAAGCTGGGAGGGAATCGCGTAATATCGAATTGAAGCCATCTCATTTTACAACCTGCGTCGTAATGAAGTTGAGACTGGCTTTGTCTGCTTTTCTGCCCATGATTCTCCAACAGTGACATCAACGGGGACTTTACCGGGATAAAAACCTGGCTCACTGACCCATTGCTTGCATCTTCGATTGAGAAATCCTATAGTTTTGTGGACCTTGAGGTTGCTTAAGAAAGGATGATAATAATGAAAGAAAAACTTGGTCCTGTTAACGCCCTGTATCCTACGCCCACCACACTTGTGGGTGCTACAGTGAACGCAAAACCCAATTTTATCACCATTGCCCATATCGGCATCATGACTCACAACCATATCTCACTAGGCATGGGAAAAATTCACTATACCAATGCCGGAATTAAGGAGAACAAGACTTTCAGCGTATGTCTTCCTTCTGAAAATCTTGTTATTGAAACAGACTATTGTGGAATCATGACAGGGAAGAAAACGGACAAAGCAGTTTTATTCGATGTATTTTACGGCGAACTGAAAACCGCCCCTATGATACAGCAATGCAGGGTGTGCATGGAATGCCGGCTGGAGCGGATTATTGATTTTACAACTCATGATGTCTTCATCGGAGAAATAATTCAGACTTATGCTGACGAGTCGGTCCTCTCTGACAAGAATGTTGATATTTCCAAATTAAAGCCGTTGCTGTTTGATATGAACAGTAAAAAATACTGGTCGCTGGGCGGTGAAATCGCCAAGTGTTGGGATATCGGCAAGCAACTCAAAAAAGTTCATACTACATCATAGTTGACAAGCCCGGAGCGGCTTATTAAGCGCTTACAGACGAAATTCGTGCTTTTTCTGGCAGAAAATGTTCTCCTCCGCGTTCTCAGCCTTCTCTGCGGGCTTTCAAATTCCACCGCAGAGACGCAGAGATCGCTGAGAAAAGCATATAAACAGACAGTAAGGACAAGAACATAACAAATGAGGCCCTTACGCACTTTGCCCTTGGCTTCGAAATTTTAAAGCACTGGCCGCAGAGGTGGCAGAGATCGCAGAGAAATCGTAGCTTATGTTTGTCTGCCAGATTTCTTTTCCTCTGCGCTCTCTGCGTCTCTGCGGTGAATCTTTTTGGTTCAGGCTTGTCCGGGTTAGGTCACGGGAAAGGAGCATTAACCTTTTGGAGAAAAACCTGTGAGCCTTCAGAGAAAAGTCATGGTGGTGGGGTCCGTTGAGTTCCAGGTGATGGCGCTGGCTCTCTTCGTGCCGGCGGGGACAGTCGCCTGGCCGGCCGCCTGGGTTTTCCTGGGTCTGATTTTCGTCTGCGGCCTGCCTATGACCTGGTGGCTTCTCAAATACGATCCCGGACTCATTGAAGAGAGAATGCGGTTTCAGCCCCAATTTTCGTGGGATAAGGTGTTTATTGCCACCGCGTTCGTTTTCGTTCTGTTCTGGTTGATCCTGATGCCGCTTGACGCGGTGCGCTTTCATTGGTCGCGGATGCCGGTTGAACTCAAAACTCTGGGAGCCCTGATTGTGCTCATCTCATTGTACATCTCCTTTCTGACCATGCGGGAGAACCCGTTCTCATCGGCTGTGGTGCGGGTCCAGAAAGAGCGAGCGCAAACCGTGATTTCCACCGGTCCTTACCGCTATGTGCGCCACCCCATGTACACGGGCGCCTGTCTCTTTTTCCTGGGAACCGCCTTATTGCTTGGGTCCTGGTACGGAGCGCTCTGCACACCGGTTTTTATCGGTCTCTTTGCCGTCAGGGCCGTCTTGGAGGAGCGCCTGCTTCTCGAAGAACTGGAAGGCTACGACGCCTATGTGGCCCAGGTGAAGTATCGCTTCTTTCCCCACGTCTGGTAGGCGAAAGCGCAAACGGTAAGCAAATGCTTTTTTTGGTCACGAAGAGCACGAAGGATACAAGAAGAGATCGGAACAGCAGAGCCGCAACCAAAGACTTCAGACGCGGATGGACACGGATAGTCTGTTGCGCTCCTCGCATCCCGCGCTATAGGGACAGTCGAAAATCTTGCACAAAAAACAAGAAAATGTCTCGTGTCTCCTTCGTGTTTTTCGCTACCCTGGCGGGCCTTCCTGACCGCTCCAAACGGCAGTCCCACGGAGAGGCAAGAGAACACGAAGTTCTTGCTCGCTGCTATGCTGCGCTGAGCTTAAGTCCGGCTTAAGTTCAGAGTCCTTCTTTCCTACGCGGCCCGTGCCATCTCGAGCTCCTCCCCCTTGATGAACGCCACATACGGAAACGCCCTGGATGGCTTCGAGGTGACCGACTCTTTGCCGATGCCCAGCCGGATAGGCGTGTTCGACGCGATCGTGAACATTACATCGGGCGCATTGTCCGTCAGAGAGCGGCCGTTCCACTCAGCCATGCCAAACACGGCCGGGGTACCGACTGTATAGGGGAGAATATTGGGGAGAAACCGATGTGCCACTTTCTCCGCATAAGCGTGAGGATCTTCCGAGGTTCCATTGGCCCTTACGGCGCCAGCGACTGCCTCGATGATGGTCTGGCCATATCTCGCGAAATCGTCGGCCGGACGCCCTGCATTGATTTGATTGCCGAGATCTTCGTTATACTGAGTGAACAGCGGATGGATCATCGGTAGTCCAAAACGGTTGATTGAGCGCCATCCTCCGCCGTCTGTAGCGAGCGACGTCACTGCCCACACATTGATACGGCCGTTGTGGCCGGCGCTGGGGAGCAGGTCTGAGTCGGCAACCTCGAGCACAATCGAATATACGCTGTGACCGGCAAATAGATTTCTGGCCTTGCCCGGATCCCAACCGGATAGATCAACAATGGTGCCGTCGTGGAACGCGTGCCCGACCGCATGCAATACGTCGGGCTCGATCCAGAACGGATCGTACGCCCTGCCAGCCCACATACGAAGGCCGGACGCCTTGTTGATGGTTTCATTGGTGGCACCCTGAGCGATGACCATACCTGCCGCGCGAGGGTCAGCGGCCTCGAGTCCCGCAATCCGGCGCAGAACAAAGCGCTGCTTTCCGGCTGCGTCGCGCTCGTCGAATATGATGCGGTATGTGAGGTCTTCGACCGCATCACCATCCAAGTCGATTTTGAATTCATACATCCCCTCGGGATGATACCCCGGGACAGGAATGTCGCCAGCGATTGAGTGGCATACGTTAAGAACGAACACTGTGCCGCTTTCACCTCGGAAGCAATACAGGTCGGTGATATCGAGGCGAACGTCTTGTCGCGCGATTGGCGAATCGAGATGGTGGGACATGTTGTGCTCCTTCCATTGTGTTATTTTAAGTTAGACTGAAGTTTTACCTAAGCCTTGAAGAATGCGGGCAGACCCGCGTCGCCCCATTCCTTGCGAGCCGAGGACAGGTTGCCGCTCCGCTATAAAATAACGGTAATCATTACGGTCGTAGCGTCAAGCAATTGATAAAGCTGGTATATTTGATTAATTTGATTTGGCATGCTGAATATGCGCACTCTGTGGGGATCATGCACGGAAGGATGCAGGCGAAGCCCTGCTCTGTCTCGAAAAATGCACTGGATTCCAGCTCTTGATCCCGGCTCAGATTCACTGCCGAGACTGCCGGAATGACGAACAGGGGGGCGCTAGCGCAAGGCAAAAGGCAAAATTAAAAAGGCAAAAGCTAAAAACAACCCTTTTAAAAAACGGGGTGGTTGGCCTGCCTTTTCCATGGTTTCAAGGTGTCCCCTGGGGACATGAGATACTCATTTCGTTTACACGCTCAAGTCAAGCAAGGTGATTTCCGGCGGAACGTTAATCCGCACGGGGGTGAATGTAGTGCCGATTCCACTGCTCACATAGAGTTGTGAAGCATTCAATCGGTACAACCCCTGCGGATAAGGGGTCACAAGATGAGCCGGGCTGATGTCCCCTGATGGCAGGCTCAACTTTACCTGTCCCCCATGATAGTGGCCTGCCAAGGTTAGCCGAATCCCATATTCAGCAGCCAGAGGGAAGACTTCAGGTCGATGGGAGAGCAAAAGGACCGGCATATGGGGATCTAAACCGCGCATGGCGGTCTCAAGGTCGGGATGCCCAGCGAAAAGGTCATCGATTCCAGCCACTGCAAAAACACCATTTTCGGAGCGAATGAGCTGATGAGCGTTGATCAGGAGCGGAATGCGATAATGCGAGAATACGGCCCGTATCCGGCTCAATCCCTCCCCATACCAGTGCTCATGATTTCCCAGTGTGGCAAAAGTGCCGTATGGAGCGCGGACCCTGGCCATCTCCTCCAGGCAGCCCGGCAGAAACTGCATCGAGTTCGAGATATAGTCCCCGGTTAGTACAAAGAGATCGGGTTGGAGCTCGATGACCCGATCGGTTAGTCGCCGTATCTCTTCCTTTGTCATGTAGATACCGGCATGGATATCCGTGAGCTGGACAACACGCAAAGCGTGTCCGAAGGACAAGGCAAGCTCCCTTACTTCAAATGCCTTTCTGGTATAAAGTGCGCCGTATCCGGAAATTATGAAGGGTGTTGCGGCCAGCCCGCCCAGCCCAACTTGAAGAAAGTGACGCCGGGCAAGATTGATGGGGCTGAGTTCCGTACGGGGGGAGTTGTGAAATCTCCGGAAAATCACTCTGCCCAGCCATGCGAAAAAATCAAAAAGAAAAAGCATCGATGCGGACAGAATCGAACCGAAGGCCCATACGGCCGGCAGGTAAAAAAGGAAGAGCATGGCGGCTATCGGCGGATGTATCCGTATGATCGGGTGAAACATCATGTATCGGTTGGTGCCGAAGAGCAATAGAATCGTTATGCCCACCAGAAAGATGGCGCTGGACTTAAATAGGTCAGGACCGGGCAGGGACTTGATGACCCGCCGGATGCGTACAAACAGATATAACTGTGAAAGTATGGCAAGAGTAAGAACAATGAGACGAAGGGTCGCAAAGTGCATTCCGCGCGACATCTAGCGCCTCCAATCACGGCAGGCGTGCAAAGCCTGCTGCACGGAACAAGACAATGATTCGAAACTAATGGACATAATATGGAAGAACCTGCCTGCCTGATCGGCACTTTTTGCATTCCCCGGTAGAAGAATGCGGCACTTAACGGAAAAGTTCAAGATTTTCATGTTCCTTTTTAACCTAAATTCAGCCCAAGTCCGAGTAATATGAGGCAAGGGCCTCACCCTCCTCGGACGGCGCCGGGCACCACTTTTCATACTAAATATGACGGTGCTTACAAATCTTTACATTTTCTTAAAGCGTATTTTACAAGATATTTTCCCGAAGCGGTCCGCATTTTGCCAAACACAAAACGGAATCGCAACAGCGGATTCGAAAAAAGGGACACAAACAGATAGCTTAACAGTGTGTGTCCATTCAGAGCATTACACATTTTCAAAACTTTATATTGAGAGGAGAAAGCCATGAGTATTTCAGCAGTCAACGGCGCCGATCCGCTCTACACGGACTACATTTCCTTGTTCCAGCAGTCAAACAGCAGTGGGACGGGCTCAAACACCCAGGTTTCGGGCTCTCAGTCAAATGGGGGAGGAAACGATACGTTCATGCAGAGCATCATGCAGGCGTTAAGTCAGGCGGGGATTTCGATGCCTTCTTCGACAAGCGGCACGCCACAGAACTCGAGCGCAAACCTGGCTTCCGACAGCTCCATCTCATCCACCAACTCGCTCCAATCCGGCCATCACCACGGACGCGGACTCGGAAAGCTTATGCATGACCTGGTCTCGGCAGTAGAGTCCGAATCCGGCACAAGCGGCAGTTCGTCCTCCTCCACCTCCGCATCGGCGGCATCCTCTTACTCAAGCTTTTCGAATAAGCTGGAGCAACTGATTTCACAAGTGGGGGCCACGAACAGTTCATCCACTCCCTCTACGAACAGTAGCATCAGCACGCTGCAATCGGACTTGAATAATCTGGTTGCAGAGATTCAGGGGGCCTCCGGCACAAGCTCATCGACAAGCGCTGCGAGCACATCGGCCGGCACTGCGAGCACATCGGCCGGCGCTGCCGGCACATCCGTCACTAACGCTTCTTTGCAGACTTTCCTTCAAGACTTGCTTGCCAACCTGGGTCCTTCGGCATCCGCTTCGGCAACAGGGAACTTTATGAACCAATACATGTAATATTGCATTGAAGGCATGGACGAATTGTCTGACGCACCCTTGGGAGCAGCGGAGGGGAAAACCTTCCACTGCTCCCAAGCCTTGTTATGCGCAGAGAAGATTACCATGTACATATTGCACGTTATTTGTTACCTTCAGCGGAGCAGCAGGTATAGCAAAGGTTGAAGGAGTTCGCCCGGTTCAGGATGAAGAAAAAACTCAGCTTAATCTTCCTTGTTTGTTTTTCTTTCTGCATTCTGGTGTGTGCATTTCATCACCATGATGACGGGGACTCGCACGACGATTGTCCTATCTGCTTTTGTGTCGCCCACCATTCAAGTTTGGTTTTGCAGCATTTTCCGCAAATTTCACCGCCGGTTTCCATCATTTTCTTAAGCGTTTTAGAAAATGCGGTCTACATCTCCTCTCCTTGTTGCTCTCCGTATTCAAATCGGGCCCCCCCAGCGTAATATCCAAAGTCCGAAAATCGCCCTGACCGAAAAAGCTGAAAACATTTCATCAGAAGAAATGAAGGTATGTGGAGGCTGCGTCATGAGGGTTTCGTTTACCCATGGCGGGTTTACGCTATGCACGCCGGAGTCTCGGAGCAGACCATTTACAAGCTCCCGGAATCACTTGTTATATGAACATGTGCGCCCGGCGGTTGCTTCTGATGTGGATGGGGGGGCAACTTTTATAATTTTGGGCGGTCTGACGTCAAAGGATGTTCGACGTCCTACGGAATATCACAGGAGAACGCAATGCTATCGATAAAGGTTTTAAGGGGCTCTGCATTGACATTCGCCCTTTTTTTCATAATGGCGGCCGTGGTTTATGCCGCCCCGGCAGCTACCAGCGGAATCCAGGGAACGATCAAGGATGCGCTGGGAAGACCCCTGTCCGGTGCAAGTCTCAAACTGGAAGCACCGGATAAAACTATCAAAGGCAGGACCAAGAGTGACGCCGACGGCCACTTTGTGTTTTCGAGTGTAGCCCTGGGCACCTATGCGGTCCTTGGGGAAAAATCCGGTTTTCAGGCAAGCACCGCCGTCGTGACGGTAGAGGCGGGAACAACAGCCGCTACGACGCTGACCCTGGCGGCCCAGGAAACACTGGAGATCTCAGTTCAGGCTGAGCGTTTGAACCAGGCTCGAAACGGCCTGTCGCCAACGACGGGAGGCAGCAGCTACAGTTTTGACCAAAAAGATATTGAAACCTTGCCCGAGGGGGAAAACACGTCCTTCAACAATGTGTTGCTGCAGGCGCCCGGCGTGGCCAATGACTCGTTCGGTCAGTTGCACGTGCGTGGTGACCACGCCAACACTCAGTACCGCATTGACGGTATTATACTACCCGAGGGGATTACCGGTTTCGGCCAGGTGCTGGACACCCGGTTTGCCAGCAACATCAACCTTCTGACCGGGGCACTGCCGGCCCAATTCGGCCTCCGCACGGCGGGAGTGATCGACATACAAACCAAGGCCATCTTTGAAAATGGAGGAAGTGTCGATCTCTTTGGAGGCAGCTACGCCACCGTGCAGCCGAGCTTCGAATATGGAGGCTCGAATGGAAAACTGAACTACTTTTTTACCGGTTCCAACCTGACGGACGGCCTGGGCATCGAAAACCCCACCGCCGGCCATAGCGCGATCCATGACGAGACGGAACAAGTAAAGAGCTTCGGGTACGCTTCGTACCTCATCGATCCCACGTCGCGGTTAAGCGTGATGTTCGGCAGCTACGATGGTTGGTTTCAAATTCCCAATAATCCGAATCCGGCACAAGCTCCCTTCCTTCCCGGCTTCAACCCTGGCGCTCTCAATGAGCAGCAGTATGAGAACAATCGCTTTGGGGTCCTGGCCTATCAGAGCACCATCGGGACGGACATAGATTACCAGTTGTCTTATGTCAGCCGTTACACGCTCGTACATTTCACACCCGACCCCCTCGGGGATCTTCTTATCAACGGGGTCGCATCGGATGTTTCCCAAAGCAGTCTAGTCAATGGATTACAGGGTGACGGAAGTTACCACCTAAATGATTGTCACACCATCCGTATGGGCTTTTATACGAGCTACGAAGATACCACGAGCAACAATATCTCCACGGTTTTCCCGACGAGCAGCGGAAGCGTTTCCGGTCCGCCTTTCACGATCTACGACAACGAGCCGAAGAACGGCAACATCCTCGCCTCATTATACGTGCAGGACGAGTGGAAGATGTTTGAAAAATTGACGGTGAACTATGGGCTCCGGTATGACTATATGAACTCCTACGTGACAGCCGACCAACTAAGTCCCCGTCTGGGCCTGGTTTACAATCTTTTTGCGGACACCACGCTGCACGCAGGCTATGCCCGATACTTCACGCCGCCGCCCACCGAGCTGATTTCACAGAAGACAGTGTCACTGTTCGAGAACACCTCCAATGCCGCGACGGTGAATGAGAATTCACCCGTTTTGCCGGAACGGTCCCATTATTTCGATGCCGGCGTAATCCAGAAGGTCACCCCTAACTTCACCGTTGGCGTTGACGGCTACTACAAGATTACCACGGACCTGATAGACGAAGGCCAGTTCGGCCAGGCCCTAATCTATGCCCCTTTCAATTATGCAGAGGGGAAAATCAAAGGTGTGGAGATCACAAGCAACTACCACAACGGCAATTTTGCCGCATACTCCAATCTTGCCATCACCGAAAGCCTGGGCAAAGACGTCGTATCGGGGCAGTATAACTTCACTCAGGCTGAGTTGGACTACATCGCCAACAATTGGATTCATTGCGACCATGACGAGTGGTATACCGCTTCCGGCGGTATCTCCTACCGCTGGTGGGAAACGCTATTCAGCGCCGATGCCACCTACGGGAATGGTTTGCGGAGCGGATTCGCCAATACGGAAATCGTTCCGCCCAACGTCCAGCTCAATCTGGGGGCTAAGCGAAAGTTTGATTTGTTGGGATGCGGCCCCGTAGAGGCGCGTGTGGCCATCCTCAACGTTTTGGACAGAGTCAATGAAATCAGGACCGGGACCGGAATCGGCGTATTCGCTCCCCAGTACGGGCAGAGGATCGGGTTCTACAGCGGCCTTAAATATTTATTTTAACGGTTCACGGAGGGGAATTCGTTCCCCTCCACAACAATCCACTAGATACAGAGGTTTACGATGCACGTAATACACCTGGCTTTTGAAGCGTTGAAGTTCGGCGGCGCTATGGTCTACCCGTTGCTGCTGCTCGGGGTCCTGGCGGCAGTAGTCATAGTCGACAAGGCGTTTGTACATTGGCGGTTCGTGCGTCTTCCGGGGCCAATGCTCGAACTCGTTGAAACTTATAATTTTTCCTGGTCGGATTTGGAGCAGCAGTTGACTGGGCTCGATCGGCGAAACTATTTCCAGCGATTTTTCCGAAAGGTCATGGATAACCGGTTGAAGCCGGTCTGGTGGGTGGAATCGCGCGCCGGCGATGAAGCCCAGTTGATCGAGAAGGCAATGAGCCGGGGGTTGTGGGTGCTCGAAACCACGGTCACGGCCGCCCCTCTTTTGGGGCTGCTTGGAACGATCACCGGGATGATGCAAGCCTTCCAACTGATCGGCAACAACGGCCTGGTGGACCCAACCGGAGTGACAGGAGGAGTGGCCCAGGCGCTGATCGCGACCGCGCTGGGTCTTTTCATTGCGGTCATCGCCCTGTTCGCGTTCAATTTCTTTTCGCGCCGGCAGTCGCAGGTGCTTGACGAAATGGAACGGCTGGGGACGCGTATGGTGGACAACATCCGCATGGCTAACGGTTCTCAGGAGGGCAGCCATGAAACTGCGTAAGTCACGACAGCACAGGCGAGGCCGAATCGAGATCATCCCGATGATCGACGTGATGTTCTTTCTCCTGGTCACGTTCATGCTTGCGTCACTGTCAATGCAGAACCTGCATTCACTGGCGGTCAATCTCCCCCAGGGGCGCGCTGCGCCCATGCAGCCCAAGACCCCTGTGACGCTGACCATCACCAGGGACAGTGAAATCCTTTTGGACGAGGTGCCGGTGACTCTGGAGACGCTTGCAGCGACCTTGAAACCGATGCTGCAGGGACCGGACTCGAGTGTCATTGTGGCGGCCGACAGTGCGGCACCAAACGGCGTAACCGTCCAGGCGATGATACAGTCCCGCGATGCAGGGGCGCAGCATTTTCTGATTGCAGTCAAACATGTTGAATGAGACTATTTCAATGAGGACGCTCCGGAGTATGGACAGCCCATGGCGCCGCCTTCCATGGACTCTGCCGACGGCCCTGCTGATTTGGACAATGGCGTTATGGGTGTCGGCAAATTTTATGGGAAAGCCCGCCTATCGGCCGGTGACGCCGCCTCCCATAGATGCCCAGTTGATTGAGCTGCCCGTTCCGCCTCCCGCAGAGATCGTCGAGCCGGAACCACCTGCCGCCGTGCAAGAGCCTGAACCTGCGCCGCCACAGCCGGCCCCTGTGATCCCTCGGGTGGTCCCGCGCCCCAAGCCAAATCCCCCAATTCAGAGGGCGAAAGTGAGGACCCGCACCCCCGAGGTGCTTTCTTCCACCGCGACGCCTGATGGCGCAGGCGACACGCCGAGTGTTGAGCAGCCTCCGGCCGAGGAGTACGCCTCCTCGAACAGCGCCCGGGCCGGCTCATTGGATGCCAAGGGCTCATCTCATGGTGACATGTATGCGAACAGCGCAGCCCGGGCAATTGTCCAACCAATGCCGCAAATTCCCGACGACCTGCGGATGGCAGCGTTCCAATCCGCTGCGCTGGCGCGTTTCCATATTGCCGTCGATGGCAGCGCGGAGGTGGAACTAGTTAAGCCGACTCCCATTCCACGTCTCAATAGAATATTGCTCGATAGCCTCAAGAAGTGGCGGTTTATGCCGGCATTAAAGAGTGGTAAGCCAGTGGCCTCGACAGAAGAGATCCTTGTCAAAATAGAGGTCAAATGACAAATCGCTCCTGGCCAGGGCACACGGTAAATTAGTTCTGCTTCAATATAGAAAATGAGGTTGGGCATGTCACTCACTGCCGTCGGCTGGCTATTTACGCTGGGAGTACTGGCGCACAACACCGAAGAAGCGCTGTATCTCCCGGCCTGGTCGAGGCATGCCGGCCGCTGGCATGTTCCAGTGGGAGCAAAAGAGTTCCGCTTCGCGGTTGCGGTCCTGTCGGCTGCACTTCTCTGTGTCATGGCGGCAGCATCGAAGGCCGGAGCCGGAACGCTCGCCGCCTATGTTCTCGCAGGCTACGTGTTGACAATGGTGCTAAATGTCCCGATGCCTCATGTCATCGCCACCATCGCGATGCGCAGATACATGCCGGGTACGGCAACCGCAGTTGTGTTCAACCTGCCGCTCGGTTGCCTGTTCCTGAGCCGCGCACTGTCGGAGAACTACATTGAGTTTGGCGTCTTTGCCTGGTCTGGCCCATTGACGGCTCTCCTGATCTTGGCGTCACTGCCAATACTTTTTGCCGCCGGCAAAAGAATCCGGTCGCAAACTCCTTAGATGCCTGACTTTGAATTTACCCTGCGAGGTTAAAAGAGTGGTGAATCCATGGCGGGGTTCGGCCTTCGAAAGAGTGGTCCACGATATTTAGTTTATGAAATTATCCGGCTGAGCCGATTGAAATAGTATGGAGTAAAAACCACTATGAGCGCATTGTCCGGCATAAGTCCTTACAACGCGAGCGGGTATGACTACAGCGGCAGTACGTCGACCGGTCCTGCGTCCGCCACAAATACATCATTGAACAATGCGCTGCCGGCCCAGGATAGTGTTGATCTCCAGAGCGATGCATCTTTGATTGATTCCATGTTTCCGCAGTCAACCCTTTCGGCCCCGGCTCCTGTAGGCTATCCCACAAACATCGAACAGGCGGCGCAAAACCAGGCGATTTTGGCAAATAATCCCAACCTTGCTCAAATGATTTCCCAAGAGTCAAGCTCTCCGGTTATGGAGCCACTCATGGCCGATTTGCAAGTTCTTCAGACGACGGAAAGCGCTTCACAAATCAGTACGTCGCAAACGGCGGCCGGGCAATACGCCTCATCGTCGCTCAGTCCGGCTATCTCAGGGATGGAAGCCCTGCAGGATGTCGCAGCTGCCAATGCATTCACAAGCAATCCTTCCATGGCACAATCGCTGCTGCAATCCTACGATCCCGGATTAATCCTTCCTCAGGTGGGATCTTTGATTGATACGACCGTTTAGTTCCAATTCGCTATCTCTCCTGCCCCTTTATTTTGCTCCCGCTCTTTGGAGCAGTTTCTTAACTTCTCGGTGACCTCCCCTGGAGGCAAGCATCAGAGCTGTTACGCCGTTTTTGTCTTTCTCATTGACGAGGGCCTTTTTGGCGAGCAGCATCTGCACGACCTCGCGGTAGCCATCCCGGGAGGCAAGCATCAGGGCTGTTTGGCCGTTGCTGTCCCTGGCGTTGACGTCGGCTTTCTTTGTGAGCAGCAACTGCACGACCTTTTTGTGGCCATAGCGCGAGGCATGTTGCAGCGCGGTTGCGCCGTCCTTGTCTTTGGAGTTGATCTCCGCCCCCCTTTCAAGCAGATCTTTAACGACCTCGTGGCGGCCATTTCGGGAGGCAAGCATCAAAGCGGTCACGCCCTTGTCGTCCGTGGCATTTACATTTGCCCCTTTGGCGAGCAGCAGATCAATGACTTTCTTGTGGCCGTCCTGTGCGGCCAGCATCAGCGGGGTTGCGCCGTCCTCCTTTGCGTCGTTGACCTCAGCGCCCCTGTCGAGCAGCAACTGCACGACTTCATGGTTGCCAAGCATGGAGGCTACGATAAGCGGGGTAAAGCCTTCATCCATCCTGGCGTGGATCTGTGCGCCATGGTCGAGCAGCGCCAGCAAGACCTGAACATTGCCGCTGCCGGAGGCAACCGTCAGAGCTGTTTCGCCGTCATTGGCTCTTGCATTGACATCGGCCCCCCTGGCGACCAGGGCGTCAACGATCTCGCGATCATCATTCCAGGAAGCCGCCATCAAAGCGGTCCGGTCGCTATTCGTTTTGGCATTAACGTCGGCCCCCTTGCCGAGCAGCGCCTGCACGACGTCCCGGTGAGCGTTCTGGCAAGCGAGCATCAGCGGGGTTACGCCGTCTTTGTTCCCTGCATTGACATCGGCCCCCCTGGCGAGCAGCATTCCCACGATCTCGAGGTGGCCGTCCTGGGCGGCAATCTCCAGCGGGGTGTAGCCGTCCCTGTTGGTTGCAGCGACCTTGGCGCCTTTATCCAAGAGCACCTGTACGACATCCGAGTTGCTGTTCTGGGAGGCCGCCATCAGGGCGGTTTCGCCGTCATCGGCCTGTGCATTGACATCTGCGCCCCCGGCGATCAGCGCTTCCACAATTTTGACATAGCTCTTCATACAGGCGAATATTAGCGGGGTACCGCCGTTTTTGATCCTCGAATTGACGTCGGCGCCCCTGGCGAGCAGCGCCTGCACCACATCGAGGTGGCCATACCGGGAAGCAAGCGCCAAGGCGGTAGCGCCGCTTTCGTCGGCTGCATTGACCTCGACCTCCTTTGTGGAGAGCAGAACCTGCACGACGTCCGGACTTCCATACCGAGAGGCAAGCGTCAAAGCGGTCGATCCCTCCTTGTCTTTGGCGTTGACATCAGCCCCGCCGGCAAGCAGGGCCTGCACGACCCCGTGGTGGCCCCTCAACGAGGCAAACGTCAAGGCGGTGGCGCCGTCATTGCTGTTCCTGGCATTGACATCGGCCCCGCCGGCGAGCAGCGCCTCCACTACCTCCCGATGGCCGTTCCAGGAGGCAGTCAGCAAAGCGGTCCAGTCGTCTTTGTTGACTGCATCGACCTTAGCCCCTTTGTCGAGCAGCGTCTTGACTATCTCGCTTTGCCCATTCTGGGAAGCTATCATCAGTGCGGTTATGCCGCTTCCGTTAGCGGCGTTGATGTCTGCGCCGCTATCTATCAGAACCTTCACTGCCTCCAGCACGCCGCTCTGGGAAGCAAGCATCAAGGCAGTCCAGCCCTCCTTGTCTTTGGCGTTGACTTTGGCGCCCTTGACAATGAGGCGCCGGACCGCAGGCACATCGCCGCGCATTGCCGCCCGGCTCAAATCCTCATTGACTCCGGCGGCGGCGCCGGTCGCCCACAGCACTGCGGCCGCCATCACGGTTGCCGTTATTTTCCCCCTGAAGGATCGTGAACCCATTTCTTTTTCCCTTTGGGACAATCATTGTTTATTACTGATTATCCAGCCTGAACAGTTCGTTGGACCTTGCAAAGCTTAGAAGATAACGGCCCATGACGATCATCTGTGTCTGGTACTCCAGGAGGGCTTTGCGCTTCACCGCCGCCTCCTCGGGCGTGAGGAAAAGCGGGATCCACTTTTCCTTATGAGGATAGTCCTCGGGGGCATTAAGTTTTGATCCGGTCCCTCCGCCCTGAGCCACCGGCCACTGACCATAATGAATCAGGTAGATGAGCCACGTGGGTTTGAATTCCGGATGTTCCTTATTTAGATGTTTCCACGCCTGCTTAACGAAAAAGTGAGTTGATGCATGGTCCGGGTGCGTATCCTCAGGCGCGCTGGTCGCCAGCATGTTAGGCCGAAAATCTGAGAGCACCCGTTCGATCTCCATCTGCAAACCTTCACCGGTATAAGTTGCTTGAGGGACAACCATTGAGAGCGCCGAAGGCCGGTTTTCCCTGGTGGTAGGAGATGTGTAAGTCCCCTTTGCGCCGTGCTTGGAGCGAAGGGCGGTCAATCCGCCGTCCGGAAATCGAAGGAAGATCACATCGCTCTGCTTCATCCCCAAGGTGGCGAGGGCCTTCAGGGATTCCTCCATGCGATCCTCACCATACTCGCGGAAATCTCTTGCGGTTGGAATGGAGATGTGATCTCCCATTTCCACTGCTTCGGGAAAGCCGTCTCCGTTTGTCAAAAAGACCACCTTTACGCTTCCACCTGTTTTGATAACCCGCTGAATGAGGCCTGCCGCTCCGAGGCTCTCGTCGTCTGGATGTGGCGAAAATACCATAAGACGTGTCTGTTGTGAGATCAGCGGGCCTATGGCCACGGGTTTTTCTGCCCGGGCGAACGCGGGGGCCAGCGTCGCAAAGGCGAACAGAAGCATAAATAATACTTGCAGCACGTCGGCCTCCTCAAATTATCGAGTGTCTTGTGTCTGTGCCTCACGAGGCGCGGAGATTTCCCGCCCAATAGATTCAAGGAGCGATACATCTCTCCCACGGCTTCATATCAGCATCATACAAAGCATCGTCAAGATCGTGGCGCAAGCATCAGAAATAACAATGGCGGCAATGATTATTGTTTAAGCCGAACAGGGGTCTTATCTTCTGCTGGATTCAATTGGGAAAAGCAACCCAAGGGGAATATGCATGGTAACGTTTGGAGATCTTATCGATCGCGTCAAGGTGATGGAGTTCATAGATGAAGGTACCGGCAAGGGTATAAAAGTCGGAATCCTGGACAGCGGTGTCGATTTTACTCATCCGGAAATTGCCGATGCCCAACATAAATCGGTGGAGGTGAAGGAACACCATGGGGAGTTTGTCTGTCAGGCGTCTCCCGGGGAGGATGTTCTGGGACACGGCACTATGTGCGCCGGTGTGATTC
>Ga0209517_10000747_pt1 | contig 53565 bp, 50 predicted proteins | sample PeaSoiMetSII2010_FD_187695 | JGI IMG/M metagenome (GOLD analysis project Ga0209517, IMG submission 187695) | Peat soil microbial communities from Weissenstadt, Germany - SII-2010 (SPAdes) (version 2) | ecosystem: Environmental > Terrestrial > Soil > Wetlands > Peat | place: Germany...
CCAGTCACAGATCCTAAGCGCGTTTGGTTATAAAATAGAGGATGGGGTACTACGCCAATTAACAGGATAACCTATTGGTTTTGCGAGTGTTTTGCTGTTTGCTGTGCTTGTACTCTGAAACTCCTGTTTGATAAAGCAGGAGCGCGATCTATCCACAAGCCGTCATTAGCCGGGCCACCCAACTGCAAATCCCCCCTGCCCCCCTTTAGAAAAGGGGGGCGATTGGCTTGCCTTTTCAGGGTGTCCCATGGGGACATGAGATACTAATTCCCTAATTGCTTCCAGAATTTTTCGTAGAATTCCTTGATGACGTCTTCCAAAGGCCTGGAGGCATCCAGGATTATGAACCTCTCCGGTTCTTTTTTGGCAAGCGCCAGGTAACCGTTGCGGACCTTGCTGTGGAATGTTTTGTCCTCCTGCTCGATGCGGTCCCGCTCTGCTCCATCCCGGGCCTTAAGCCTGGATAAGGCTATATCTATATCGCAGTCGAGCAGAATGGTCTTGTCCGGCCAGACGTCTTTTATCGTCCATTCCTGGATCATCCTGAGGCGATCGAGATCGAAACCGCGCCCAAATCCCTGGTAGGCAAAGGTCGCGTCTACGAACCGATCGGTTAGCACCCACGAACCGTTGTTCATGGCCGAAACGATCACCTGGTCGGTCAGTTGCGCCCTGCTTGCGCTGTAGAGGAGCACTTCGGCCCGGCTGCTCATTTCCGATGAAGCCGGATCGAGAAGGATTTCGCGGATCTTTTCGCCTATTGGCGTTCCGCCCGGCTCTCTAGTCGTGATGAAGGGGATTTGCGCCTTTGTAAGCCAGTTCGCCAACTGGTCCATCAGGGTGCTCTTTCCGCACCCGTCGATTCCCTCGAAACTGATTAACTTTGCCGGCAATGCAAGCCGGGGGTGTTTGGACTTATCCTGCATCAATCCGTCACTCATATCCGCGCGTTTAACCCTGTATGGAAAGATTGTCCTCTTCGGTCTTTGTGTCTTCGTTGTAATTGTCCCGCTGCCGCTCGAAGTTGATCCTGTTTTTGGCAACGTAGATTTTTTTTAGCTCCGGGAACCCGAAGCCGAAGACGGCGCAAATACAGCCAAGAGAATTCCACAGGTCCAGGATAGCGCTCCTTGCCCTCTCAGGTTTAAAGCCCCCGCCCTTTGCCCACCACTTCCACTTGAGGCTGTTTTGAAGTTCGTCGATACCCAAAAACGCCTGGATGGAACAGCTTTCAAAAGAGGTCCCGTTTGCCGCGGCGCTCAAAGAGGCGATATCCCCGGGCTCAACGCCCACGATTTGAGAAAGGCTCACGAGAAAATGAAGTATATCGACAATTTCCACCTTGCCGTTCTGAGTCCCGGGGCCGTGTTCCTGCACTTCCCGGATCAGTTCTGCAAGTTCGGCGGAAAGCGCCTTGCGGTAGTTTTCGATCCAGACGAGTTTTTGTTCCGGATCTTTCATGACCGACTCGAAATCCTTGCCCGCATTCGCCAGGGTCCGGATATTGAGTTTCCATTGCAGCGCAAATATTTCCTTCATCCCTTCATGTTCCATCATCAGCACTCCAGCCCCAACCCTGCGAAATATTTTCTTACCTCTTTTGCAAGAAAGCGAATCCTCGGGTGCGCCTTACTGGAGTCTCTGAGCAGGATGAAATGCTTCCAGCCGCTCCAACGGCCGCTGACGAAAATCTCGCTCTTGAGAAGATTCGGCAGGATGTCCCTGGCGATCTCCGGCCTCAGGCCCCTCTGAAGGTCTTCCATATACCAGTGGAAAAGGACCTCCGCGCGCTTTCGCCACTCGACTGCCATGGGATCAACCGGCGATAGCTCGCCTTTTTCATCATCATATGAATTGTATAGTTCTTCGGGCAAAATGAGGACCATGCCCTTGCTTCCATAGTTCACATACCGGGTGCTTTCCTGGGTAAATGAAAACACCCGGTGCCGCACCACCTCGTGGGTTATGCCGCGGTCGCACACAAACTTGAAAACGAAAACCGGAAGATCGAGAGAGGGATCGGTTTTCAGCAGTTCAAGCTGCTCCTCTTCTCCCAAAAGAGACGCTCGCGATTGTATTGCCGCCGTCTGCCCCCGCCCGTCCGGGAAAAGCGCAGGGAAAAACCGATTGAGGCTCTGGAGCAGAAAACCATGTATACGCTCCATCCTTTTCAAGCGGTCCAGAGTTTCGACCCAGGCGCGGAAGTTGCCCGTCATGAGAAACCCCGATCCCGAATTGACGGGAAAAAGACGATGAAAGGCGAGCCTGTCGCTCAACGCATCGAGAATTTCGGCGAAAGTGACAGGGGCTGGTCTGTCCGGGTGCAAGGCCGTATCCTTTTCTACTTTCAGCACTATGTTGCTATGTTCCAGCACGGAAAGATGGCCTTGCGATTTGAGCATGAGCACGAATTTTTTGGCAGAATCCTCCGTTATCTTCTCTTCGGACTTATAGGCAGTCCTTCCACATAACTCGACAAGCCCAAGTGCGCGATCCTCTTCACATGGAGCCAATCCGTAAGGGGAAACAGAGTTTTTAACGAACTGGACAGACATTTCGATATCCTCCCTTGGCGGTGGGACCGCCGGCCGGGTTTGCCGCCGCCTTCGGCGGCGGCAAGAAAACCTTGACAAACTTTCAAGAAACACTCTCAGGGCATCTATGCTTGCTGAAAGACTCTTTTATGCTTCTATCTGCGTCATCTGTGTCATCTGTGGTAAACGAATCATCTTCGCCGGCATACCGGAAGTGAAACAGGGAATGTAGATCCTGCATTCGGGCAGTCCCATGCCGTTGTATTCAACGAAAATCATGTATTTTTCATCACTGGCTGACTTGCCATAGATTCGGATTTTCGGTTTTTCTTCCACCGGTGAATTTTAAAGCGATTATACCTGAACCGCCAAAATTCGCCAGAATAAACCACTGGCGGGCAGCGGGTCATTTTGAACTTACATGGATCTATGCTATACCTGAAACATCTATCATGTAAAATTATGTGCAACGTGCGATGCACTTTCCATCTTAAAGGTTGAGGAAATGAAAATATCCCTGCTTCTCACCTGCACGGCCGATCTTTTGTATCCGGCTTCAGGGCGCGCGTGCGTAGAGGTTCTCGAAGCATTGGGCGTGGAGGTGAATTTTCCGCAACTTCAGACCTGTTGCGGCCAGCCCTGGCTAAACACCGGTCATCGGGATTGGGCAAGGCGGCTTGCCCTCCATTTCCTGGAGGTCTTCGAGCAGGCCGAAACCGTTGTGGCGCTCAGTTCCTCGTGTGCCGACACAGTGCGAAACCATTATGCCGAGCTTTTCCCCGACTCGCCCACCCTCCGTGAACGCCTGGAAGCCCTGGGGCACAGGACTTACGAGTTTTGCGAATTCCTGCACAAAGTTCTCGGCGTAAAGGAAATTGCCGTCCACCCGCGATCTGCCCGCACCACCTACCATTCGAGCTGCCGCACGCTGCGGGGCATCGGACTGCACGGGGTTGCCGAAGGATACCTTGCACAGATGTTTGGAGGTGATTTCGTCCCCCTTGCCGAAAATGAAACCTGCTGCGGATTCGGGGGAAGCTTCTGCATAAAGCTCCCCGAGATCTCCGGGCGCCTTTTGGCCGACAAACTAAAAAACATAGAGGCGACAGGCGCCTGCCAAGTCGCCACCCTGGACCTGAGCTGTCTGACTCACCTGGCTGCCGGAGCCAGGCGGGCCGGGCTTGGGACAATCCGCTTCCTCCACGTGGCCGAACTCATGGCCGAAGCGATGGCGCGGTAAAAAAGGTCACGAAGAGCGCGATCGACAACCCGGCCGCATTCCGCCGATCTGTACGAGGGGCCAAGGTCGATCTTGAGGAGGCACGAAGATCACGAAGAAAACCATTTTAGATAAGCACCTTTGTGTGAATGATCGGCCTCACGATTTTCGCCAGGCCTCCGTATCGGCCGTTGCCGACGAGGTCCTGGGCGCAGCCATCCGCAAGACAGCGGATATCCTGCTTTCGAGGAGAGCCGCCTCGGTCGCCGAATTGGAAGGCTTCGAAGACCTCAGGGACTGGGGCCGCCGCCGAAAACTGGAAGTATCCGGAAGGCTTGAGGAATATGCCCGGGAGTTTGCAAATCGCGTAGAAGCTGCCGGTGCAATCGTCCATTTTGCCCGTGATGCTGCCGAGGCAACGGACATTGCCGCAGCCATAGTCGGCAAACGCGGCGTCCGCGCAGCGGTTAAATCGAAGTCAATGACCGCCGAGGAGATCTCTCTTAACGAAGCCATGCAGCAGGCGGGAGTCGCTGTCACCGAAACCGATCTGGGAGAGTTCATCATTCAACTGGCGGGCGAAAAGCCTTCACACATCCTTGCGCCCGCAATCCATAAAGACCGGGATCAGGTTGCCGAACTCTTCAGCAGAACTCTCGGAACCCCGCCCGGCCTCGACGTGGGCGGTCTGGTATGCGCCGCCCGCAAGACCCTCCGGGACCGTTTCATCACAGCGCAGATCGGAATTACCGGCGCCAACTTTGCTGTTGCCGAGACCGGGACGCTCGTGCTGGTGACCAACGAAGGAAACGGCCGCATGACCACGACTCTCCCCCCGGTGCAAATTGCCATTGTGGGGATCGATAAAATAATTCCGAAGATATCCGATCTTCCCGGGTTTCTCACCCTGCTCACACGCTCTGCTACGGGACAGGCGATATCGAGCTATGTCACCATCATAACGGGCCCACGAAAGCCGGGCGAAGAGGAAGGACCCGAAGAGCTTCATGTGGTGCTTCTCGATAACGGCAGAACGCCTCTGGCCTGCGGTCCCTTTCGAGAGATACTCCACTGCCTCCACTGCGGGGCCTGCCTCAATCAATGTCCGGTCTACCGTGCGGTGGGCGGGCATGCCTACCAATCCGTATATCCGGGACCAATGGGCGACGTTCTCTCGCCTCTTCTCTGGGGGATGACGGCTTATCCGGATCTGCCTGACGCATGCACCCTTTGCGGACGTTGCGCCGAAGTGTGTCCGGTAAAGATACCTCTGCCTGAATACCACCGCAGCCTGCGTATCCTTCGCACCGGGGACCAAACGCAGTGGACGGCCGGGGCCACTGCCGCCATAGCCTCCAACCCGCTGCTGTATCGCTCAAGTCTCGGATTGCTGCGCCAAATCCTTGCGCACCCTAAAGCTTTACTCAATGGGAGGACCGGAGGCACTCTGGAAGCCTGGACAACTTGCCGGGAATTGCCGCGTGCCCAAGCAGGTCCAGGTTTTCGCACCTGGTGGCGCAAACAAAGGGGAGTCCTGTGAGCAAATCCGAAATATTGGAACGCTATGCTCGAATGGCCCGTTCCGCCGGGGCACATGTCGAATTCATCACCGCAGATGATCTGCCGGGCCGCCTTGCGCCGATTCTCTTCGAATTGGCTCAATCCTGCAATCCGGCTCCCACGGGCAGCGCCTGGCCCCGGGTTGCAGCCCTCCCCGCATCGGGATGGCCTCAAGGGCTGCGGGAATCCGTTGAGATAATCCTTACCGCCTCGGGCTACGAGACGATAATGCCCCGAAAGACGCCGGACGGATATACGTGGGATCGGGACCGACTTGCCGGGGCTTCAATTGGCATCACCTGGTGCGAGCAATTCCTGGCGGACACCGGAAGCCTGATTCTGCCGGCAGGACCGGGCATGGGCACCCTGGCGGCACTCCTGCCTGAAGTCCACCTTGCACTAAGCTATGCTGAAGGATGCCGGGCAGCCCTGGCTGATTATCTTCGCGAAAGGGGCACTGTGCTGCCCTCGCGACTGACGCTCGTCACGGGACCAAGCCGCACCGGAGATATCGAATGCACCATGACTGAAGGCGTGCATGGTCCCCGCAAAGTCATGCACTTTATCCTGGGCGGAGTCGATCCGGAAACTCCCCTTTAACGATGCTCCTGCCTTCTGCTATAATTCACGTTCAAAGGAGGATGGATGGGCTACATCGAAAAAAATTTAATGAACGGCGAAAACATACTCTACCGGGCAAGGCTGCACTGGGTAGTGTTTTCTTGGCCTGTAATCTGGTTCATCATCGCAATGATATTTTTTAACCGCGGCAGTAATGCCGCCGCCGTTGCAGTTGCCGGCCCCCTGCTCATCCTGATCTCTGTAGTCAAAGGGATCGAGTCGTTCATTGTTTTTTCGACTTCGGAATTTGGAGTTACAAACCAGCGGGTTGTGGCAAAGGTCGGTTTCATTCGCCGGAATTCCATCGAGGTATTCCTCAGCAAGATTGAGGCAATTCAAGTAAATCAGAATGTTTTAGGCAGAATCCTCGGATATGGATCAATTACCGTAAGTGGAACCGGCGGCACAAGAGACCCGTTTTATAACGTATCAAACCCTCTCGAACTCAGACGGAAAATACAGGAACAAATTGCAATCACGCAAAAGACGTAACGGAAAAAGGACGAAGACTTTATTCTCACGCGGAGACGCGGAGACGCGGAGACGCAGAGAAAAGAAATGGTGGCGGACCGCCATCGCAGCGCTGAGTTCGTCGAACATTTGAAAACCCTGGACAGTCACTATCCCGAAGAGGCAACCATCAGGATGATCTTGGACAATCATAGCGCCCATATCTCCAAGGAGACACGAAGATATTTGGCAAGCGTACCAAGCCGTTTTGAGTTCGTCTTTACCCCCACGCACGGTTCATGGCTAAACTTGATAGAGTCCTTCTTCTCCAAAATGGCTCGCACACTGCTTCGGGGAATTCGCGTCGAGTCCAAAGAAGAACTCAAGGCGCGAATCGAAAAGTGGCTCGAAGAAATCAATCAAGATCCAGTGGTGTTCCGGTGGAAATATGGCCTCGATGCGATCGATATAGCGTCATGACCTCCATTGATATGTTATTTAGGAATCGCTGTACTAGTCATAGATCTTCTTTATCTCCGATGTTTAATGAACCTATAGGCTTTTTTATAGAGCAGGATTATGTATAAGTATATTGAAGCCGGGCAAGCTGTGACCATCGGCGAACAGGGCGAGTCCTATCTGGACGGCATTGAATTTTTTCCGACGCCGGGCCACAGTCCTGGTCACATGTCCATGTCGATTAAATCTTGTGGCGAGGAGGCAATCTTCACCGGCGATATAATGCATAATCCGCTCCAGGTCTACCGGCCGCATTGGAACACTGTGTTCTGTGGCAACCCCGACCTGGCCCGCACATCACGGCGCTGGATTTTCGACTATGCGGTAAGGCAAAAAGCAACTCTTTTCACCCCCCATTTACCTGAAACCTCGGCCGGCATGGTGACCCGCCACGGCAATGAATATGAATGGTGCTATGTTTAGTCCAGCATGGAAACCCTGGCCCTCTGGGCCGGGTCAGAGAACTTTGGGCTCTACCGCTTGTTATGCTCACAATTTTAAGCAAGAAGGAAATACAAAATGAAAAACCAAGCTGATCGAAAAATTGCTGATGACTTTCTTGCAGCATATTCAACGCATGATTTCAGTGAGATGGCGAAATTATTACACGATGATATTGAATGGAGCCTTCCTGGAAAAAGTCAAATTTCTGGGATTGCAAAAGGACCCGAGGCGGTGATTAACCGAGTAAAAATCATTATTAACCATGGAATAAAAACCCAGATTAATCATATCCTCATCGGTCAAAATGGAATTGCGCTATCGCTCCATAATACCGCAACAAGTCCTGATGGCAGAATTCTTGATGAACAACTGGCAACAGTATTGACAATCGAATCGGACCACATCAAACGAATTGATACGTATCTCTCCGATGTGCCCATGATGGAATTGTTTTTTAAGGGGTCTGAAGTCCAACGGTACGGAAACGTACGTTAACAGCATAGCTGTCCATAATATCTAAAGTTTGTAGACATATAACAACAAATCCGCCTTAGCGTACACTTTGGTACCGTTGGACTTCGCCCCCCATAAGAAGAGTAATTCCCTCTGTGCTGGAGTGAGAGAACCCCTTGTTCTTTCTTTTCTCTGCGCCTCCGCGTCTCACGTGAAAAAAGATTTCAATTCAGTAACCGTTCGAGAAGCTCCGAGGCTAGGTTGTGGATTTTGTACTCGGCAAAAGCTCCATCCTGAAATATATGAATTTGGGACTGGTCCTGGAGCAAAGGTTCTAAAAGAGGGGTGAGGCGGTCAAGTCCAAGCACGCCTCGGGACGATTCCGCCAGAAATAGCAGTGTCTTGAGCGCGAGGCCTTTTTTCACGGGGTCGCTCGATTTCAACTGCGCAAGGACCGGGCCGGTCCATTCCCGCAAAAGTTCGGGCCTTTTCTGCGCAAGCCGGCAGATTCCCCACATTGCGCCCCTTTCAAGGGCATCGTTTTCCAACAGGTTTCCGCTCTTATCTATATATGAGACAAGTATTCGATGATATTCGCGGGCAAGGTCTTCGTTTTCGGCCATTATCTCCCCCATCGCCTCGGGAGCGCCCCAGCCGATCCCTCCTGATTCATCGTTGAGGCTCCAGATAAGCCGCCGCATGATGACGCGGGCAGGCTCCAGGGCCTTTTTAGCGATTTCAGATACGGTGAGCCCGACCCCGCGGACCGCCCTCCATCTGATTAAATCCCTGGTATCATATAAGAAGCAGAGCAGCGGGTTTATCATTTTTACCGGTGAAATACCGGTCCCGATTATAGATTCTTCAAAATCGGGCGCATCGAGGAGCGAGCGCACCATCTTTCTTAACTCAGCTCCGCCCGGCGCTTTGCGGCATAAGCCCTTCTCGTTTCCAGGACCCTTTTGCGTGTCGCTCATACTTATCAGCTAGTCTTTCCCACGAAATAAAGAATCACTGCCTGGACCTGGCCAGGGCTGATTTGTAAGATAATACTCCGCTGAAGACAAGTAGAAATACCCCGGCCGTTATAAGGTTGATCGTTCCCACGATAAAGAAAGAATATTTGAATCCGATTTGCTGGATCACCGCGCCCATGCACAGGGAACTCAGCATCATTCCGCCGTAGATTGCGCTGTTATACCCTCCCATGGCAAGGCCCCGCGAGTCGGGGGCGACGACTTCCGCAATGAGCGCGCCCACGGTGGTGAAAGCCAACCCCATGCTGATGCCGACCAGCGATGCGAAAAGTACGAGGGTAAATATATCATGAGCTATCCCGAGTCCGGCGATGGAAAAAGCGAAGCAGACCAAACCTATTACGACTAAATTGCTTCGCTTTTCGACTCTATCGCTCAGCCGCCCGAATGGTATGCGCGACAGTCCGTTTGAGACGCCTTGAGCGGCAAATATCAGCCCGATGCTACCGATTTTGACCCCCTGCTCGTGAGCATAGACAGGCAAAAAGGTAATGAACATCCCCAGTCCCATGCATCCTCCCAGCGTGGCGAGCCAGCATGCAAGAAGAGGAGTGTTTTTCACGAGGTCCCGCGCCACTTCCGCAGTAGGACGCCTGGCAGGCTTGCTTATGAGTACGTGCCGGGCACGCGGCAGGAAAAAGAAAACAAGCACCAGAACGGACAATATAATCGCGCCTGACGTAAGAAAAACCGGCCGGAATCCGAGTTCCTCAGCCAGCTTTCCGCCGATTGCCGGCCCGATGCTCATCCCTCCGTACAAAGCCAGCGTGAACCAGCCGTAGGAGCGCCCAAGGTGTGTTACGGGCGAAAAATCGGACACAAAGGACATCATGGTTGGAGCGAAGGCGGCAAGGCCCACCCCGAACAGGAAATAAATCCACATCATCTGGTAGGCGGATGTGCAGAAAAAGAGCAGAAAAGAGGATAGCGCTATAATAAAAAGACCGCACATTATGAGCAGCTTTCGTCCCAAACGGTCGGAAAGAATTCCCAGCGGCAAGGAAAGAATTCCGGCGGTGAGCATAAAGGCTGAATTTATCATTCCAACATGGAAAATATCCGCCCCCAGCGCCCGGGCAAAGAGCGGCACCACCGGAAAACGCATGTACGAACCCACGTAGCACACAAACGTGTATACGCAGCACATTAGAAGCAGCACCTGGTAAGAGGGAACACTGATCTTCCTGCCGGCCATCACTTTCTTGTCTCCATAACATCAAAATAGTATCATCGCATCATACGCGCTACAAAGGACATGCCATTTTGATTATCCATTTAATATCAGACACTTAATATCATTCAAATTATGTTGCTACATGTTATTTGTCGAAAAGTTTCTACACAAACGAGACAAACCGGTTGTAGCACTTTTCTACATGTAGTATGTTTCATACACGACAGGGCCGCACCGGTCAACGCACACCTCAACGAAAGGTCACAAAATGGATGAGGTCTCTTCCAGCCGCAGCATCCCTTCCGAACTGCTCCAGGCGGTGCTCGATAACCCATATGAGGGAATGGTCATCATCGACGACAAAGGCATCATACAGCACTTCAGCAAAGCCAACGAGGATCTCTACGGGATATCTGCCGCCGAGGCCCTGGGACGGCATATTCTTGAAGTGGTCCCAAACGGCAGGCTTCACATCGTCGCGCGTACGGGTAAGGCCGAAATCGGTGAACCGTTTAATGTCAGAGGAAAACAGATCATCATCAGCCGATATCCGCTCAGGCAGGGACAAAGGGTCATAGGCGCGGTCGCAAAGGCCCTTTTCCACAACCAGAAGGCCCTTTCAACCTTAAGGGGTAAGATCAGGGCACTGGAAAGCACCGTAAAGAAATACCAGGAGGGAATCAGGGAGCTTTACCCGTCGAGGTACACATTTGACGACATCGTTGGAAAAGGGCCGCTCACGAAGAGGGTAAAGGAGGTGGCAAGGCAACTGGCGGGCGCGGACAGTCCGGTGCTCATTATAGGCGAGAGCGGAACCGGGAAGGAACTCTACGCACATGCCATCCATCATTCGAGTTCCAGGAGGAACCACCCATTCGTGCGCGTCAATTGCGCCTCGATCCCAAGCGAACTGTTCGAGGCTGAACTCTTCGGCTACGATCCCGGGGCCTTTACCGGGGCCTCGCGTTCGGGAAAGCCGGGCAAGTTCGAGCTTGCTGAAAAGGGCACGATTTTTCTTGATGAGATAGGCGAGCTTCCCCTCGGTTTACAGGCCAAGCTGCTGCGTGTGCTCCAGGAAAAAGAGGTGGAAAGACTAGGGGCGCGCAAGCCCATCATTGTCGATTTCCGTGTAATCGCCGCAACCAACGGGGACCTCGATCACCGGGTCAGTCAGGGCTATTTCAGAGCAGACCTGTTCTATCGGCTTAATGTAAATTCGCTTCGACTGCCGGCCCTTAGGGACATGAAGGAAGAAATCCCCATGCTTGTACAGCATTTTTTATACAAGCTTCAAAAAGATACAGCTTCGTTCATATCCGAGTTGGATAATGAAGTGCTTGGCGTCTTTTCGGAATATGAGTGGCCCGGAAACATAAGAGAGCTTGAAAATGTCGTCGAGAGGGCGTTAAACATCTGTTCCGGAAGGCGTATAACCGTTGAACATATTCCAGATAACCTCCTGAAGCGCGAATCCACGGGAAAGGAGGCGATCTCAGCCCCCAATGCCACTCTCCGCCTGATGACCAGGGAGGCCGAAAAAGAGCAGACGATCGAAGCATTGAAACTGGCAAATGGAAATAAGAGCCAGGCAGCGAGACTTCTGAACATACACCGCACAACCCTTTACTACCGGCTCAAAAAGCTCCTGTGACGATAAATTATTCTTATGCGATATTGAATATTTGTCGATTATGACTGGTGAGAGCGCGAGCAGTGCTATCGCCGCTCCATGATGGACATCACGGGTCATGAAGAGAATTCAGTTTTCAGACGATGAAGCCAAGCTGATCGGGGCGACTCCAGCGGATTGTTCGCGGGATGCGCCGCGAGTGGGAAATTGATAGAGGAGCAGAGAATGAAAGCCGAGGATAAAATCCGATTACTGCCTGGTATTATCAAAACACATGCGGCTTCGATGCAATTGAAACTGCCAGTGTTCCCTGGAGCTGCCTTTGAACTGCGTCAATTACTCACTTCGGACGATGCCTCAATCGATCAGATCTCTAAAGTTATCAGCAAGGATCAGGCCATAGCCGGCCATGTAATGAAACTGGCCAATTCCGCTTTCTATTCAGGTGTCAACGGAAACATCAGCACTATCAGAGATGCCATATTGCGTCTTGGGTCCAATCAGATCTTCAACCTTGTTATATGCAGCTGCCAACATACTTACTATAAAACGCAAAACACGACGCTGGCACGATATTTACAGATACTATGGCAACACGCACTGTGCATGTCACTAGGATCACAATGGCTCGTAAATCGTCTTGGATATCACCGCCTCGGCGAAGACGCCTTCCTGGCAGGATTATTACACGATATAGGAAAACTTCTTATCATTAAGGTCATCGAGACTAATTTCGACGACAACGATCTGGACATAAATGATCGATTTATTTTACAAACCATCGATGAGCTACACACTGAGTATGGGTATAAGTTACTGGATTCATGGAGTATACCGTCTGTTTATTGCGACATATGTCTCAACCACCATAATCAGGACTTAGATACCGGAGACATCTTACTGCTGGCTGTTAGCCTTTCAAATCAAGTATGTAAAAAAATCGGTTTATCAACGAGTCAGAACGACCTTGTCGATGATCTAACAGAGCTGCCTGAATCTCAGTTCCTGGCCGTCGATGAAGTTATTCTCTCAACTTTGGAAACTGTCATGTTGGATGTTGTACAATCGGAATACAGCATGCTAAATGAATTGCAGCTTGATAACTCTACCCCCTATGGCATCTACCTTTGAGGTACTGTACCTGATCGCCACGAAGAACTTAGCGGAGTCGCAACCAAAAGATTAAATCGAACAGGATTACAATAACAAAATTGACAATCCCTCAATTCTTGGCTATTTTCTGCGCCCTGAGACCTTGCTGATCTTGTTGAATTTCGGGTTTTCTCCGTGCCTTCTGTGCCTCAGTGATGAACGCTCACCTTCGTGTCATACCTTGCACTCAACCCGATTCGGACCAGCCGGTCGAAAATGTCCACACTCTTTTGATTGAATTCGAAATTTTCGACTAATTTTATTGCTGTATGTCTAAAAATTCCACACCTGCTTTTTCGAAGCCGGAAAACAACGCGCCGCCGCATTTATTTGTCCGAACATAACCTGGCGATATTCCGCTCTTTTTTGGTTATGGGCGGATGGTTTGCCGCGATGGCACGGAGTTTGTACTATGGTGTTCAAAATGCGTTCATAACACTCACACATTACAGGAGAGAGCAGGAATATGAACATTTTGGCACATATCTACGAGGCAAGGCAGGCTGAATACCTTATCGCACTGCTCGGACTATTTGGTTTCATCGCCTTTTGGCGCGTGCTCAACGGTCCCAGCGTTGAAACCCAGGCCGTAAAAGATGTGGTCAGGGCCGTTGCAGAGCGTTTCGCCGGGTTCCTTGCCCCCATGGATGTCTGTTTCCATCCCGGTCATGCATGGGCGAAGGTGGAGGGCGCAGACATTGTCACGGTGGGCATGGATGATTTCGCTGCAAAACTTCTTGGTTCGGCTGATTCGATTTCGCTGCCCAAATTGGGGTCCAAGGTAAAACAGGGGTCTTTGGGCTGGGGATTCAAGAGCGATTCCCGAGTGATACACATGCTGTCTCCGGTAGAAGGCGAAGTCGTAGCGGTAAATGACGCGGTGTCCAATTCACCAGGCGCCGCTTTTGAAGATCCGTACGGAAAAGGCTGGCTGTTCAAAGTAAAGAGCAACAACCTCACTTCCAATTTAAAAAACATGATACCGGGCGGCATGGTCGCGGGCTGGTTCGAAAATATGCGCCAGACGCTTGCCGCCAGGATGGCGGGGCCGGCTTCGGCTCCTATGTGCGCTGATGGTGGCGAACCCATGCAGGGCATCGCCAAAGAGGTGGATCCGGAAGGGTGGGACGACCTTGCCAGAGAGTTCTTCCTTACAAAATAGCTTGAACAACATTAAGGGTTGCAAAATGGATGATAAATTCAGCAAGACAGTGATCGAGACAAAGAGTGAAGGAGTTCAGGAGTGCAGCAGGCGCAATTTCCTGAAACTTTTCGGAGCGGGAAGCGCAATGGCCCTGATGAGCGCAAATCCGGCTCATGCCGCCGAAGTGGTAGGGCGTCTGCGTAAAGAGGAAGCAAATGGCGTCCTTGTGGACACCACCATATGTGTTGGATGCCGCTCCTGCGAAGGCGCCTGCAATCAGGTAAACGACTTGCCCAAGCCCGACCGGCCTTTTGACGATGATTCCGTGCTCGAACAGCACCGGGACACTTCCCCCTCGGCATACACGGTGGTCAACAAGTACACCTTAAGCAAAGACGTGGAGATAACGAGAAAGCAGCAATGCATGCACTGCCTCGAGCCTGCCTGTTCTTCGGCTTGCATAATAAGAGCGATGGAAAAGCGATCGAACGGCGCAGTCACTTATCGAAACGACCTCTGCCTGGGTTGCCGCTACTGCATGGTGGCCTGCCCGTACGATATTCCCAAATTCGAGTATTCAAAGGCGTCGCCTCTCATTAGAAAATGCCAGTTTTGCTTCGAACGCCAGGAGCAGGGAGAACTTCCCGGCTGCGTGGAAGCGTGCCCGGTGGAGGCCCTTAAATTCGGAAAACGTTCGGAGCTTATCGAAGAGGCCCGGAAGAGGATTCACGATACCCCCGACGCCTACGTGCATCACATTTACGGTGAGCACGAGGCAGGCGGCACAAGTTGGCTCTACCTTGCGGGCGCGCCTTTTGAAAAGCTCGGCCTGCCCGATCTTGGCGAAAAGGACTACCCGGAGCTTACCTCCGGCGCCATGGGGACCGTGCCGGCGGTTTTGCTGATTTGGCCCGCACTGCTTGCCGGGTTCCGTCATTTTTCCCATCGTAAAAGCGAGGCTCATGAAGAGCGCTCCGGGCGCCATGTTTAATATCGAGGACACATACAATGAAAAAGTTGATAAATCTGGTTATCGGGAATCCTAAGCAAATATTTTCCACATTCAATCTGGTAAGCGGCCTGATTATCGTCACAGGACTGGTTTTGATTGGGCTAAGGCTATTCAAAGGGCTCGGCGCAGTCACTAATCTGAGCCAGACGACTCCCTGGGGGCTTTGGATCGGTTTTGATGTAATGACCGGAGTGGCCCTGGCGGCCGGCGGCTACACCATCGCGGCCACCGTGCACCTGTTCGGGCTCGAAGAATACGAGCCTCTGGTAAGGCCTGCGATCCTGACGGGCTTTCTGGGCTATGTCTTTGTCGTCCTGGGGCTTACCCTGGATCTTGGCCAGCCGTGGCGAATGCCCCTCATAATGATATTCCCGCGAGGCGTCACTTCGGTTCTTTTCGAAGTCGGCATGTGCGTGGCCGCCTACCTTACCGTCCAGGCCCTTGAATTTGTGCCCGCTTTCTGGGAGTGGCTAGGGTGGGACAAGCTCAGGGTGTTCTGGGGCAAACTGACGATATGGTTGACGATCCTCGGCGTTGTGCTAAGCACTCTTCATCAGTCGAGCCTCGGTTCGCTCTTCCTGATAGCGCCTACAAAACTGCATCCCCTCTGGTATTCGATGTATCTGCCCCTTTATTTCTTTGTATCGAGCATTGTAGCCGGGCTTTCGATGGTTATCGTGGAAAGCGGCCTCTCACATAGACTGTTTGCTTACAGGCTCTCCCCTTCCACGCATTTCGATCTTGACAAACTTACGCTCGGGCTCGGAAAAGCGGCGTCCGCCGTGCTCTATGTCTACTTCTTTTTAAAGCTGATCGGCCTTGCGGAGGGCAATCGCTGGGCACTGCTCGCTACACCTTACGGTTATTTGTACCTCACCGAGATTATCGGTTTCGTGGTATTGCCCTGCGCCATGTATCTTTTCGGCGTCAGGACCAAGAATGCGAAACTGGTGAGGATTACCGGGGCATGGACCGTTATCGGGATCCTCTTCAACCGCTTTAATGTTTCAATGATTGCGATGAATTGGCAGGTCAGCCCTCATTACTTCCCGAGTTGGATGGAAATAACGGTTTCGGTGTCCCTGGTGGCTATGGCAGTCTGGATATTCAGGTGGCTGGTGAACCGCCTGCCGGTGATGACGACAGAAAAGCCCGTAGTTGGAACAAACACCCTGAAGGAGTTCTGGGCTGCGGAAGCGGAAAGTGCCTAAGGGCGCAATTTATTTCACGCGAAGACGCGAAGGAATAAGAAACTAAGGATCTAAGATACAAGGGTGGGCACAGGCTTTATCGTGCCCACCCTTTTTTAGTAGAGTGGCAAGAGACTAGTACCTATTCGGTTTTCAAAGATCCCTGGAACAGTGAGGGGTGAGGAGTTAGAACAAACATTAAATTCCTCAGCCCTTCAATTCATCAATGCTCGTCAGCACATAACGACCATTCTTATTCCATGAATCGCCATTATTGGAAAAACCTAGGTGGACCATCTGACAAGTCTGACAAAGAGCGTAACTATCAAGTAGACTCAACCTCTGTGTTTAACTGCCCGCCTTGAGCCCTCGGAGACGCAGCACTTGCCGCCCGCGTGGATATAAATCAGGCTACCGCCCTTTATCCGGTTGATTACCGATTCCGCCACTTCGGCCGGGATGGCCGGACACCCCAGGCTTCGCCCCAGTCGGCCGCCGTTCAGCATCACCGAACGCATGCTGACGTAATTGGCCCCATGCATCACGATCCCGCGTCTGAGCGCGTTGTCGTTGACCCCTTTTTCAAGCCCATGAAGCTGGAGCGCAATTCCGTGCTTTCCGGAATATTTTTGGCCCGTGACGAAGAATCCACGGCAGCTCTGACAGGATTGGCACCGGTTTGAAAACGCGGTCGCATACGCCCAGCCTGAATTCTTGCCATGCGAAACGAGGAATTTTTCAACTCTACCCGTCTTTATGTCTATCAGGTACATTCTTTTAACATTCGAAGGTTTGCTGTAATCGATGATGGTTAGGTAACGCGTGTTTCTGATTGCTTTCCGGTAAGACCGCAAGTGGACCAAGACATTCGAGAATGCGTCATTGTCTCTGATGGCTCCCTTGCGCATGATTTTTTTATGGACCGGAAGTCTCCCGAACTTTGTATTGGAAGAATGGCAGCCACAATCAGAATGCCACGGAAGTAGCACTAGTAAAAGAGCGATAACTCCGGCAAAAAGAAATCGAGCATCGACCAGAGAAAACGATTGAAAGTTTTCGACCGCGGTCGACCCCTTATGTTTTTGCCTTACCGGGTAAAGAGTAAGCATGAGAATTTCTGCTCCACCAAAATCTGCTGACTTTCCCTCACCGGCAGGACTTTACAACAAGCGAATTCGGCATTCCAGCTCGGGATTGCGCGCCTTAAAGTATACGCTATGGTCAAAGCACACGTTTCTTTGATTGCCGCAATTCAAACATCACCCTTTGGCGGCGGGACCAGAGAATAATTCGCCGGAACCATCTCCAGCGGGTTGCTGGACTTTCGGGTTCGCAAAGGTGGAACATGGGTGGCATGGTGAGGCGCTTATTGCGACGCTTCATTTTTGCTCTCCTCCAAAGTTCTCCAGGCGAGTTCAAGAATTACCCTGTCAGAGTTATTTAGCAGAACTAAATAACATTCCAGTTGGTTCTTTGATATCGAAAATTGACCCGGTATGTCACCGGAACTGCAGTGCTGTTCCGCAAACGTTTCCACCGGACTTCTCACAGTGGTCACTGTTTAAGATTTGGCTAAGACTTTCTTTTCCGCAGGAACAAAACCCAGGTCCATACCATCCAACTCCTGCGCCGGAAATATCGGGTAGCGATTTACCAGCCAACACGCATTCCTCCAGAAGGCATGCATCGAGCCAGGTTTTCTTTGAACGGGGTCCAGATCGTGGAGGCATTTCGATTGGAAACTGTATTAGAGAGTGGTATGTGTCAATAATCATGAAGGCCAGTTGTGGGCTCTGAATTACGTCGTCTCCTTTCGTCTTCAGAAAGGCTATGAAGAATGAGTTACTGTGGTGGTTTGGGCTCCTCGCCAAAGAATGATTGTGCGAGTGCATGGTCCTGCTCTAATTCCTGTTCCGGTGAAATCGTAATTGCGACTTAGATCAAGGCATTCAGAAGATTATGTCCATTGAACCGACCGAAGAGCAAAAAGCCATCCTGAAGTCCAGTGGCCGGGTCATTCGCATAAATGCAAGGGCCGGGACAGGAAAAACGACAACCCTGCGAATGCTTTCCAATGAGCACGCCGATAAGAAAATCCTCTATTTGGTCTTCAACAAGAAAGCCAGAGAGGATGCCCAAAGCAAGTTCCCTCAAAACGTGAAAGTGAAAACAGTTCACTCACTGGCTTGGGGGTACGTGGGAAGGGAATATGAAGTTGGAGATTTCTCCCCTAAAGACTTGCTTCCTTATTTTCGAAGTTCCGGTAACCCCCAGATTCTTTCGAAGATAGCACACGATTTTCTCGTCTTCTTTCTGAACTCGCCATTTGAGCGGATTGAAGATTCTGTGGTGGAATTCGATAAACTATTGCCAGACCAGACAAAGGAGCTATTTAAACGACGACTTCCAATAGTGATCGAGTCCACTCGCAAGTTGGCTACTCAATGGAACAAGAAAGAGAAGCCTTGCCCACACGATTTTTACCTTAAGATGTTCCACAAACTGGGCAAATTTGACAAGACTCTCAGTTGCTATGACATGATCCTTGTCGATGAAGCCCAGGATCTCTCCGGGGTTATGCTCGATGCGCTTAAAAAATGCAAAAAGAGAGTTGCCATAGTCGGGGACACGCACCAGCAAATCTATGGGTTCCGATATGCAACAGATGCCATGCGAACGCTTCCTTCTGATGAAGAATATGATCTTACTCTGAGTTTTAGGTTCGGAAAGACGGTCGCAAACCTTGCAAGTCTGCTCATCAGGGAAGCAAAAGGGCATCAGGGGTTCAGGATTCTGGGCAACCCGGAGAGGACATCCAATTTGACGGTCACGGATATCGTTCCGCAGAAAAACTGTGCAATTCTTAGCAGAACCAATCTCGCACTGTTTGCCAATGCGGTGGCTCTTCGCTCTAAGAAAGCAAGTTTTCGCTTTGAAAGAGACATCGAAAAGGTGCTCTGGCAAACGTTGGACGTTTATTGGCTTGAAAACGGTGAAAAATCAAAGATTCGAAGTGAATGGCTCCAGTCCTTTGAAAACATGAAGGCCCTGGAAGAGTATGCTGATAATTGCGAGGATTTTCAACTTAAGGGAATGTCCCAGGTTGTCCGCAAATATTCCAGCTCTTTTCCCGATATAATCTATGAGATGGCTGGCATTAATCGGAACAAGACTGAACAGGTCAACTCCGGGGGTGCGATCCTTTCAACAATTCATGCCTCAAAAGGGCAAGAATACGAAAGAGTGTACATAGACTCCGATGTAGCCGATATGCTCGGTTCCGCCGACAAACTTGGCCAGACGCAATACGACGAAGAAGTCAATGTCGCCTATGTGGGATTTACACGGGCGATCAAGCAACTGTTTATATCGAAATCATTCGAGCGTATTTTGAATCCGAAGTGGCGGAATTTCCTTATGAGCTGCAAACAGGAGTCTCAAGGAACTGTCAAGATTCTTGGGACGGCACCAGCATATGCAAAGAAAAAGAAGCCTAAATTAACAGGATTTCATTCCGCAACTGGATCGAAAACCGCTCTATTGCCAACTTCTGCAGAAAAAGGGAAAGGGCAATCGTCTCGCCGTAGTCCGAAAGTGGGTCAACGAGTTAAAACGCCCCACGGAGATGGCATTGTGGTGGAGATGCGTGGGAGTGAGTGTTTAGTGAAATTAGACAATCAGGCTGCAAGCCTTTGGGAAAGACCGACCAGCATCAAAATTTCAGAGAGAGGGCAGTAAGGAATGGCATCCAAGTCGTCCTAATGCCGCTTGAAGGAATTGTCGCCGGAGAGGATAGCAGAGATGGTCTTATTCACCTCTTGGTACTTCTCCATAACCAACGCCAGCATTTCTTTCTTATCAAGATGTCCCAGTTCCAATAGTGATGATTCAAACAGATCTCCTCAGTCTTAAAAAATATGGCGCCAAAATCTTTGCTGTTTCTGAATCATTTGTTTACCGAATCTCGAGGATCCGGGCTCTTTCTAAATTGGCAACCTGTACGTAATAAAGGGGAGATTGTTTTCGCTAGATCCGCCGGAATCCTGACTTTGCCTTGTAATGTGCAGCAACTCGCGGCCCAGGGCGAAGCAGTTCAGCTCAGCCATATTTTTTGGGAAGGACGTGTAAATCAAACCGCCATGCGGACAGATACAGCTTGACTGTCTCTGCTGTATTGTGAATGGGTAACCTCTAACGCGTCCCTATGGTCAAACCGACGAATCTAAAGCTCTCGCCCTGTTTGCGGGTAAAATCAAGTGAATATTCGCTATCTTTCGTATACCAGTTGATGAAGTAGCTGTTCTCATCGACCTTGGTAGGCTTCCAGGCTGCGATGTATTTCTTGATTTTCGCGGTGAACATTTCGTCATAGTTTTTCAGAAAGGCTTCTTTAGTCTTGACCTGCTGAAGATGTTCATTCTCGTCCCAGGTGAAGCTTGCAAAATTAATCATACTTGCCACTTTTTCTTTATCCCCGGAGTGGACTGCCTTTTGAAAATCGCCGAAAAAACGGCCGAAACTTTCATCTTTCGGGGCAAGGTCGGCGGCAAACACAAAACCTCCCGTTGAAAAGAGAAAAAGCAACAAAATTATTAGCGTCCATCTCATTGTCATGGCTATTTCCACCTCTCAGTTCAGTGGTTTAGGGCTTCGATCCTTAGTCCACTCATAATGTCTTTAAATGCGACTGTTTTTCATCAGTCTTCTCCGCATTCTTGAACGAAATATACCAGAGTATGGACTATTCAGCGCTCTTTTTTTGGAATCTCCCGAAATGGCAAAGTCATGGTGCACAACGCTTCTAAATCAGGGAGTAATAGCATTAAGGGCAGACAAGCCTCAATATTACTTCTCCAATTCGAATACCCCGGCAGAAGGTTCGTACAGCTCTCCTCGTCGTTGAAATTTGCAGCGCTTAAAAGTTTAACACGTCCGGATCATTTCCGTTATGCGATCATTGCCCGCTCGGATTTTCCAAGTTGACAAGCAGGGTGGACTTTCATCTGAGCCTGAAATGGCGGCTGTTTAAAGGATTTGTTACGAACAGCGGCAGTTAATAATAGGCCTTGGTTTTGCCATTATGCCCCCTCATGACTCATTCAACTACCCCAGCCACCTCTCTGCCAGGGATTTCATCATTTCGACCCATTCATCGAAAGTCGCCGGTTTGGTGATAAATCATTCGGCCCCGGCTTTCATTGTGAGGTTTACATCCTTTTGCTCTTCAGATGTGGTTAAAATCACGATTGCAATATTTTGGAGAGCGGGTTCAGCTTTGACTTCTAGTGGACGTAAAGAGGTTTGCAAGAGCTTTGGCCGTATCGCCTATGACCACGGCATACGTTGCAATCTGGTCGGCGGTTTCAATGGCTTTGCTCGTTTCACCAAGACCTGTGCGAAAGTCGTTGGTGATAGCAACCACATTTTCCGATGCCGTGGCGATGTTGGGAATAACCTGGTTGAAGGCTTCCTGATTTTCTTTCAGGATTGCCCCAATATCCTTAACTGCGGCGTTCACGTTTCTGAGTGTCATAGCAGCATAACCGCCAGCCACCATTACCACCAGAAAAATAATAAGCTGTCCCAGTTGACTGAATGTGATGTATCCTTCCACGGGGGATTCCTTTCTTAAGATGTGTGGTTCTTAGTTTTTCTTATCAGTTCCTTCGTCCTCCTTGGGTGGTTCTTTAAGCGATCCTTTGCACGCATCGACGGCCGCCATGCGCGAGCGAGAACTTTTTTTCTCCGCCGCGCTTGTTAGCAGGTGTCCGGTGTGGGAAGCATTTTCTCGTATTTTTCCCCACGTCTCGCAACCCCGCCGGATTAAATCCTCACGTGTTTCTTCCCCTGCCTTAGGAGCGAACAGAACGCCTGCCAGCGCACCCACGGTGCAGCCAATGGTAACACCGAGTGCCAGGATCCCCGCTTTTTTCAGGCGTAGCGTTTTCTCGCGATCGATTCTTGCCTGTCGAACTCGGTCAGCTATTTCCTTCATAATCATGGCCGACCCTCCCACTACAATAAGATTCTTCAACATGAATCTTCCCTTCCTCAATGCGCGAAATCCTGTCTGAATCTTTACAGCCTGCACCCTTTTAGCTATGAGAACCAGGATGGAAGCCTAATGAGCCAATTAGCATCATGTTTGAGCAAATTCCATGCCCGGTAGATCGAGAGACGTCGTATTTTGAATTTAGCTAATGTGTATAAAGAGTTATGCCAGAGTGACACCTAGCGTAGGTTGTGGCTTTGAATAGAAAAGGTGTTGCATGCAACGTCAGTCGTGCAACCCTTCCGTTGCATGCAACACTTCTTAGATGCAAGTTCACTCCTGTTGATTGCTCTTGCCATATCGTAAGTGTATACATCTTTTAGCTAAAGTGTATTACCTGAGACCTCTTGATCCGGCGGGCATAAAACTTGCCTGAAGATTAAGGCTGCATGGCGTATTTGACTCCTATCCGAGGGCACTAAACCCATTAAACGAGGTGAACAGATGAACCCGATCCAAGTGAGGCAGACACCGCAAACGAACCAAATGCAGCGAAATGTAATGTGCCGACACTATAATAAGTGTCTTGATAGGGCAGTTGATATGGATTGGAAAGGATTTGCCTGCTCAGAGTGCCGAGATTATGAATTGGAAGCAGGTGAAGATCCGGCACATTGGCAAGAACAGGAAAGGCGGGCAGCATACCTGCTCCTGAGAATTGCAACAGGCGCTCCACGCTACGGCTCCAGGGTTGAACGACGCTATCATCGGTCCAGGCACAGGACATCGTTGGTGAACGTCAAGGGAATGTCAGAAAGTGAATTTCATAAGCGGGCCGATGAATATATCGACTCTTGTATCGGTCCTGAAAAGTTCTCTTTTCCAGTAAAACAGTCTTTTCCGCCTGGCCATTCTTGCCCGGTTCCATCGCTCGAACAATAGTCTGTTTGAAGGACTAACGATTAATTCCATAAAGGAGGCACGGGATAGAATCAAAAGGGATCCCCGTCAAGAGGTGGGAAAAGGGTGGGAAGAATATTCAGTGGGATCATCACGGGGTATCTTTAGTGAGGTTATATCTTTTGATTTTGCGGTAGAGGGTCACACGATCTATCCCCAGCAAGCGGGCCGCTCTTGCTTTGTTCCAGGCGGTTTTGTCCAGGGCTTCAAGAATTGCGTGAGGATCGCCATCCCGTATCTCATCGGGAGAGCGTCGCTCGATTCCTGGATCGCTCATGAAATCAGGGGGCAGATGATCGAAGGTGATAATGTTCCGGCCGCAAAGGACGAAGGCATGTTCCATGGTGTGTTCGAGCTCCCGCACATTGCCGGGCCAGGGATATTTGAGAAAAGCTTTCAAGACATCGGAGGATATCGCTTCAATGGTTTTCTTGAATTTAGCGTTGAACCCATTGCGAAAGTGTTCAACCAGAAGAGGGATGTCTTCGCGCCTGTCTCTTAGGGGCGGCACCCGGATCTCAACTACTTTCAACCGGTAGTAGAGGTCTTCTCTCAATTCGCCGCGACTGACCTTATCTATGAGATTCCTGTTCGTTGCAGCGATCAGCCGAACGTCCACTTTGATTGGAGTAGAGCTTCCAACCCGCTCGAATTCCTTCTCTTCCAGGACGCGCAAAAGCTTCAGTTGTATCATCGGCGAGATGTCACCAATCTCATCGAGGAAAATGGCGCCGCCATCGGCTTTGTGGAACCGCCCCACATTGTCTCTAATGGCGCCTGTAAACGCCCCCTTCACATGGCCGAAGAGCTCGCTTTCAAGGAGACTTTCGGGTAATGCAGAGCAGTTCACCTTGACCAACGGCTTGTGGCTGCGTTCTCCGGCACGGTGCAGCGCATCGGCTACAAGTTCTTTGCCCGTCCCACTTTCCCCCGTGATGAGAACAGTCGTTTGAACACGGGCCAAAGCTTGTATGAGGGTATAAACCTTCTGCATCGGCCCGCATCTGCCTACGATGCGATAGAACTGCCGGTGCTCTCTGATCTCTGTTTCGAGGTCGGCCACATGCGTATCGTCTCTCAACACCATAACGACACCCGAGAGCACGCCCACAGGGGTAAGCAGAGGATACGTCCTGACGCTGATGACCCTTCTTGACCGATTGACAGCCCCGCACTCGATACGGTCTACCTCGACAGGCTCTCCTCTTTTGATCGCTTCCTCGAGAATATCCGCAAATCTCCCATTGCTCATTTCGGGTAGAGAGCTAAAAGGTTTTCCTATGTCATCGCGAGAATACCCACACATGGTCATGGCTGTCTCATTGAGTTCGATCACCACTGCTTCTTTATCCACGGTGATGATGGCATCCCTGACACTCCTGAAGATAGCCTCGAGGTTTGTACGGTATTTTTCCTTTTCTTCGTTTACGCTCTTATATTTCAATGCCGTTCGGGTGGTATGCAGCAATGACTCCTGGTTGACGGGCTTGGGGATGTAATCGAACGCACCCAGACGGATGGAGTCGGCAGCAGTTTCGACAGCCGGGTCTCCCGTGATCATGATTACCGGGCAGGTCAGTCCTCTTGCCCTGATCTCGCGCAAGATATCGATTCCCGTCCCGTCCCCCAGAATGATGTCTGCAAACACCACATCAAAGCTCGTCTCGCTTATTCGGGCCAAAGCTTCGCTGTAGCTTTCAGCGGTCGCTACGATATGCCCCTCGGCCGTGAGGAACCTTTGGAAGGTAAACCGGATCGATTCCTCATCATCGATTACCAGAATTCTCGCACTCATTTTTCCACCCCGTCACCGCTCCGAATAGCCGGTAAATCAATTATGACCCTGGTAAATTCCCCTTTGACGCTCTCGAAGCTGAGCTGCCCGCCATGATCCGTGATAATTTTTTGAGTGATGTTCAACCCCAGGCCGGTCCCCTTCCCGAACGGCTTTGTGGAAAAAAACGGCTTCGTTAGCACGGAGAGCTCATGGGCGGAGATTCCCACCCCTTGATCGTGAAATACGATCCGCGCATACGGGCGGCGGCCGCTAATTACTTTCTCGCCGGTGATCTCGAAGCGTTTATTTTCATGCCTTCCGGGATACTTCTCCATTAAGGCATAGCGCGCGTTGTTGATGATATTTATAAAACTCTGCTGGATCTGCTGAAAGTTGGCATTCACTTCGGGAAGGTCGTCGGGAAGATCTATCTTCAGATCGATGCCCTCCTTCCGGATTTGCGCCGCGATCAGGATAATGGCTTCTTCAAGAATGGCAGGGACGCGAGTGGGCTTTTTCTCTTCCCGCCCATCGCGCGCATAGGATAGCAGGGTCTTTACAATACGGCCTATACGCTCGCCTTCCCTCACGATGCGTCCCCCAATGTCCTTTTCCATGCTCTCGGGGCTGCACTCGTTTATCAGTATTTGGCCATAGTTGATGATGCCGGTGATGGGGTTGTTGATCTCATGAGCAACTCCGGCGGCCAACTCTCCCAGTGAGGCCATATGGCTTGCCTGCATCGCTTCTGCCTGCATCGCCATCTTTTCGGTAATATCACTCACCAGCAGGAGCACGCTGCTGACCCTGTCAGCCTCTTTGATTGGAAATGCCCTCAAGTCCAGTACTGCCCCATTGTGGGTAACGACTTCAACTTTCTTTTCACCCGTATGGAAACTTCTTGTTATCGGGGAGTCCTCAGAAAGAGCAGAACGATCATGTAACAATTTATAACAGTATAGCCTTACCGCATCGGTTTCCGTCTCATTCAACTCCAACGCAGTTCCACTGTTTGTCCACAATACTTCCATTTCGGGAGAGAGCAGGATCATCGTATCGCTGATAGCACTAAGAAGAGTATGGAATTCCTGTGAGAGTGTTCTAAACTTCCTTTCGTTCTCACTGAGCTCGGCCGTGCGTTCCTCCACCCTTTTTTCCAACTCGTCATGAACCCTGCTTACCTTCTCTTCGGCCTCCTTCTTGATAGATATATCCGTAACAGAAGTTCTGCATAACTCGACGCCACCGACTTTCTGCATAAGGATACTGTCTAACAGTACATAAAGTTCCGGGCCGCTCGGTGTTTGCAGTCTCAGCTCACAGGTTCGCCGTTCGCTGGTTTTAAAAACCTGACCGAGGTGCGACCGCAACTTGCCTCTGTCCGGCGCTGCTGCGTAAAGCCAAAGAGGGGTGTCGATCAAGCGGTCTCTTTCAATACCAAGCTGAGTTGCAAAGGTGAGGTTTGCTTCCAGGATGAGACCATCTTTATTCAAAGCGACGTAGCCGATCGGCGCAAAGTCATAGAGATCGGAGTATTTTGCCAACGATTCGCTGAGCTGGGCCTGGCCCGTACGCAGCTCTTCGTTTTGCATCTCCAATTCGATCTGATGGACCTGCAACTCGTGAACAAGCCTCTGGTAGTCTTGTTCAGTCATTGTCCGAGTGGTTTCGGATGAACTTTCTCTACTGCGCTCCTCTGCAAGGCGGCGCAACCTGGCAGCGCGATCCTCTCCGGATTTATTTTCCGTCATACCTGCAACCTCGGTTCCGTGAAGTTTGTGGTCTTTTTGGTAATGAGCAGAGCAACGTTGCCCTCTTCGGGCCGCTTTATCGACTTCAACCGCAGGGGACACCCTGGTATTGAAATGTAGCATGCGATATGGAAGTAAAGCAACACTTTTGTTGCATGCAACACTTCTTCGATTCAGCCAACACGCTCCTATGACCCTGGCGATACTGTAAGTGTCCATATCTTTTAGTTATAATGCAAATGCCCCCTCTCGATCCGGCGGGCATAAAACTTGCTTTAAGGATAATGCACAGTGGCTTATTTGGCTCCCATCCTGCTTTTTTTATGTTTCCCTCTTCGGGGTGAGGAACGACAGGCTTATTGAGGGTAGAGAATCTGTTTCCTCTGCGGGCTTTGGACATGAAAGGAGAATAGTATGCCTTTGATTCATTTGATTCTTATTCTGGTTGTTGTTGGAGTGATCCTTTGGGTGATTAACAATTACATACCGATGGATTTTAAAATCAAAAGAATTTTAAATGTAGTCGTTGTGATTTGTGTGGTTGTCTGGCTATTGAGCATCTTCGGGGTAATAGGCTCGCTTTCGGGACTTCGAGTCGGCAGGTAATGCTCACCCCGATCCAATAAGAAACGTGGTTCACTTAGCTCATCGCGGTTCTCTAGTTTTATTTCTCATTCAGTAAGGAGCAACAGGCACATTGAGTTCAGAGAAGCAAATAAAGACATGTTTGTTGGCTCGTGGGCGCATTCCCTGCCTGACCACATAGTACGGCGTGGGGATACTATCCAAGCGGCGGCATGGGACTGGTCCTTCTGATCGTTATCGTGCTCCTGTTAATGGGCCGTACTTGACAGAAGTGAGGGCCATGTATAGTTCTCGTGTACTTGGAGGTTCTTACGATGAAAATTAAGGGAAGCCCGAGAGGTCCCGAAGATCTAAGAATGCAAACCGAGGAAAATCTTAAATCCGAGCCCGACAGACCGGATGATATTCGCCTGGAAGAGGCAAACTGCCTCATTCATGAACTGCGGGTGCATCAAATAGAACTCGAGATGCAAAACGAAGAACTCCGGCGGGTGCAAAACGAACTCGAAATCTCGCGCTCACGATATGCCGACCTCTACGACTTTGCTCCCATCGGCTATTTTACTTTTGATGAGCAGGGACGGATCATCGAGATGAATCTTACCGGTGAAAAGCAATTAGGTATCGAGAGGGGCAACCTCATCAAGGCGCCTTTTGTGGCTATGGTGGTCGAAACCGACATGAAGGTGTATCTGTCGCACCTGAAGAAGATTTTCGACACCCGTGAAGACCACACCTGCGAAGTCAGACTGAGAGTAAAAGATGGCGGTGAGTTCCATGCCCGTCTCGATAGCCTATTCATGGAAAGCGCAAACGGCACTTTCTCTTGCAGAACCTCCGTAACGGACATCACCGAGCGCAAGCTGGCTGAAGCCGCACTCCTTGAATCGGAACAACGCGTTCGATGGTTGAACGAGCACATTTTGAGCATGGTGATGGTTTTGTCTCATGACATCAGGGGACCTCTTGTCGCCATTGCATCCATCTTGAAGCTCATGCTTCGATCCGTATACGGCAAACTGGATCAAAGCCTGGCAAACACCGTGCAGGATCTTTTGTCCCGTTGCGCCCGCCTGCTGGGAACTGCTGAGGATTACCTCGGGAAAGCCTCCATTGTTGGAGGCTCGATGGAAATGGAACGCGAGGTGCTGGACCTGCGGCAGGATATCATCGACGTGGTGCTGGAGGAGCTCGCCGACGATATCACCAGGAGTAAGATTGTCATCGACAATCGCCTGGGGGCGATTCCCGCTGGTTCCATCCCTATCCTGGCCAACAAGACCTGGCTGAAGGCCGTCTATAGGAACCTCTTCACCAATGCCGTAAAGTTCGGGGGCAAGGGGTGCACCATATCTTTCGGATTTGAACAACACCAATCGCATTATCGTCTGAACGTCTACAACAGCGGCAGACCGATTGCCGAAGAAAATCGCAGGAAAATATTTCACAGGTTTGAGCGGGTCGCGCCATTGGGGGGTCCCACTACCGAAGGTGTCGGCCTTGGTTTGTGCCTTTGCAGGGAAATCATCCTCGAGCACGGCGGTGAGATATGGTACGAGGCCCGTCCGGACGGGTCCAACTTCGTATTCACCATATCCAGGGAAGATGAATGTGAGGCTTAGACTGCGTCCTGAAACTGCCAAGACCGATCCTTACACTGTGGAATTTACCAAATGCTTAACATATCCCAGACAGCTCTTAATCTGATCCGGTCGCAATTCCAACGTCATGGTTCCCTTGTAGTGAACAGCATGCAATCTTTGAAAGATTTTATGAAAATCAATCTTCCCTTCTCCCACCGGAAGATGGAGATCATCATCTGGCGAAGTACCTCCATGGTTATCATGCAAGTGGATGTGTTTAATCCTGTCAGGACATTTTTCCAGAAAACCGAGGCTGGTATTTTCCTTTGAGAGAAGTTCGGCATGTCCCAAGTCCAGGGTAAGATTCAGCGCGGGGACAGCGGCAAAAACCTCCGTCAACTGATCAGCATTTTCGCTCAGATTCTCCAGGCAGACAGTAATTCTACCGGGATCGGCCCTCTCTGTCAGCCTTTTGAGAAAGCCAATTTTATAAACAATCGTCTCCTCCAGCACGAATCGAGGGTCCAGCCAGAGGTGTAACGTTAATAGCCGCATCTCTAACTCGGACATAATAGAAAGGACCTGGAGCAACTTTGGTAAATAAATCGTCTCCAGGGAATGCATATCATTGGGATCGCCTTCCCTTGGGCCATGACAAAGATAGTAGAGACCAGTTTCTCCTGACCGGACTCGATACTCATTTTGAAGAAGGTGGAAGTTCGCTGGCTCAGCGATGGTAATTTCCGCGAACTGGAGACCCAGCTTATACAGAGAAATCACGTCATCCGGGCTCCTTGCCGTGCCGCCCAAGTGGATTGTTCGACTTAAGTCAGAAAGCAAAACCGTCTTCATTTAAGTAACTCGATTTCCCATGATTCCGGTAGAGTCAGATTAGGTCTTCGTGTTGGTGACCGAAGGTTCATCCGGCTTAATTGTTTTCGCCACAACGAGGTAAAATGCAGGCTCGTCTCTAAACCTTGTCACCTCAAAGCCATGTCGCTCCAGCAATCCTCTCGCGCCTTCTTCATCAGGCAGCATATCCAGATGAAAAGGCGTATGTTTCTTTAGTTCGGCGATGAAGTTCCCGCCCAGAGGATGACTGATAACCAATCTACCTCGTTGCCGCAGTAACCGGTAGAGGTTATCCAGGCTTTTTGATTTATCCATTATATTGGAAAAACAAGCGTTGATGAAGACTACGTCCAGACTATCGTCCGGAAGTGGCAGGTCCCTGATAGCACAGCGGTGGACTATGACCTGAGGGAATTTTTCCTTTACCCGCTGAAGCATGTTTTCTGAGAGATCACAAGCATGGATCTCGGCAGGCCGATACTTCAGAATAAAGGTGATGAGAATCCCTGTCCCTGTTCCCACATCCAGGACCCTTTCGCCAGATCGAAGGCCGCTCGCTTTTACGGTGGTTTTCAGTCGCTCCGGCACCCCTTTGGGGAGAGGAGCTTCAAAGAGATCCACCTTGTCGTTGAAGTACTTTTCCTGCAGTTTGTTTATCTCTTCGATCTGTTCTGGTGAGAGGCGATCAGTCATGGCGAGTTCCAATGGTCTCGTTCAGTACTCTCTGGACTTTCGGATCTCTCCGATAGGCATTGTCGGCAAAAGATTACGAAAAATCAGAATACCACATCTGTGAGGAATCCAGGCAAAAACATCCCACTTTAGCTTTGGCACAGCCGCTATTTAGCACAGAAAGGCAAGATCGTCGGAGAAGGTTTTGCTATAGATTTAAAAAGTGGCCTGATCAAAATACCTTCCTGTTCGCAGCGAAATGCCATCTTCACCGTATTGAAATTCCGGATCAAAGCGGATGAAATGTAGCGCAGGTAGGCAGGTTGTCATGCCCTTGCGGGCTCTTCGAGAAAACGAATCGGAGTTTTCAATATAGGGAAATACGGAGACGAGATTATATAGGCATCGACGAAAGAAGAAGGGGAAGCTATGCGAAAAATTTTTATTGTCGATGACGAAGAACACATCAGGCTCCTATTGTCGGAGGAACTGAAGGAAGCCGGATACGAGGTCATCACAGCGGAGGGCGGTTACAAGATTCTCGACAGAATTGAAGAGGAAAAACCGGATTTGGTGATTCTGGATATAAAGATGGCTGAATACAACGGTCTGGACATCCTCCAAGACATCCGAAACCATTTTTACGATCTGCCTGTTATTCTCTCAACTGCATACGACAGCTTCAAAGAAGACATTAAATCGATTGCGGCCGACCACTATGTTGTAAAGAGCTATGATTTGACCGAACTAAAGAAAAAAATTGCTATAGCGCTTGAAACCAGGCTCGCAGCCTGACAACGCCGCCTGCAGGCCGGCCTGGTTTGTCGAAACGACGATAGTCGCCTGCACTCTTACTTCTCTGCCCAAGTATCCTCAATGGTAACCTCCACCTCAACCGGAACTCTACCTGGATAAGCTTTCCCTGCCTCGTTGAGCCTGCCTGCTGGGAACTGCTGAGGATTATCTGATATTGAACTGTTGCATGTTGCATGGACAAATGCAACGCTTCAGTTGCACGCAACAGTTCTCTGATCCAAGTCCACAAGCTTCGACGTGCACGTCCTGCTATAAGTATTTATAATCTTTAGCAAAAATGAAGCGGCAACGTTGCTCAGTCGCCTGGCATGGAATTTGCTTAACCTTGAAGAGTATAACGCTGCTTAACTTATTCCTAACCTGGAGAGGTGTGATGATCATGATACAAGGAGTGATCCTATTTTTCAGGAGAGAATCATCGTTAAAATAACGAGATGCCAATAATGATTGGCAAATAAGGAGATAAAATGAAGAGGATTGCAAGTGTATCCTTTCTTGGAATAGCCCTTGCCTTTGTGCTTTCCTTCGGTATCCCCGGCACTGCAAACGCTTTCGATAACGGCACAAGCGGGCGGATAATGCTCGCCGCTGAGGCAGGCTTCGATATTGGAGGCGTTGGGGCAGGCGTTGGTATTGGAGGTGGGGGTGTAGGCGCAGGCGCACATGTCGGAGGTTTGGGGGCAGGCGCGAGTGTCGGTGACCCCGACCGGAACAGGTATGACAACCAACGGGCCTATGAACGAGAGCGGGCTAAAGAGCGCCACGCTGCTCGAAAGCGCGCCGCTGCTCGCAGGCATGCCGCTGCTCGCAAGCGCGCTGCTGATCGCAAGCGTGATGCTGATCGCAACCGGGAAGATCGTCGCACTGAGAACTAGGAAAGCACGACAGGTAAGAGCGGCTAGTCTTACCTGTCCGCTCCCTTGTAGCAGTCGTCCCGGTCATATCAGGAATACTGCTTTTCGGATCCGGCAAGCTCTTCAGCCATCAGACCCGATGGAAGCAGCAATTCCGCTGTCTCAATTTACATACTTCTCACCTCTCTAATCGCCTTTTAGAAACGAGGCCCCGAAATCCTTGCCCTTTCCGAATCATACCACTTTCAGGATAACACTCCAGAGCCTGGCTGGCGTGGAATAGAGTATCCAGCATCCAAGCAGTCACAAACTATCCCCTTCACGTGGAATCACTGTGTAGAGCTGCCCCCACCGCTGTGTGCGTAATCGCCCCTTTAACGCCCTCAGCCGTCTGCGACTTGCAAACAAGTCTGCAAGGAATTATAAAGCTGACCACTTAATCGTTGGCCACGAAAATAGAGGTGTCGTCATGAACGAGAATATATCGGAAGCTCCTTCAGAGGAGGAATGCGCAAGTAAAATTTTCGAGATGGCCGGTGTAAAGTTCGAGCCCGAAATCGCCTCCGACCTGTGGGAGAAAATTTTGCAGCATAAATGGCTTTTGTCCGAAAAGCTCTCCAGAGACGTGGGCTATCGCACCGCATGCATCGATTTCTTGGAGAACATGGAACAGGCCGTCGACGAATATCTGTCCTACCAGAGGAGAGACATTCTCAATGAGATGGGGGCACAGACCTGCGCAAGAGACATCTGGGATACTATCTCCGATTCCCAGCCGCCCAAACAACTGGTCAAGCGCAGAATCATTCTCCCACTGACAATGGAAGACCTTTCAAAGAAGCACGGCGTGAGTCCCCCAAAGACAATCATTTTCTTTGGTCCTCCGGGGACGGGCAAGACTCACTTTGTGAAGGCCATAGCAGGAGTTTTGTCCTGGTGGTACATCGAAATCGCTCCGAGTATGCTCATGAAGGACGGAACGGAGAGAATCGGGGCCAATCTGCGCAAGATAATGGAAAAAGTCAGGCAACTGCACGACGCAGTAATCTTCATAGATGAATTTGAAGAACTTGCGCCCAGCCGTGACAATGCAGACCGTCTGGACAAGTCCATAACCAACGAATTTCTCAAGCAGGTTCCTTTATTCAAAAATGAGTCCAACCGACTGTTGCTCATATGCGCTACCAATTATATCCGGCAATTGGACTCCGCGTTGCTCCGCCCAGGAAGGTTCGACTGCATAATTCCAGTTGGAGCCCTGAGTGTCAATGAACGGAAGACCATTCTGGAGCACTACCTGTCGAGGCTCAATGTAGGCCCAATAGATCTGGACCGGCTCGTGAACGAGACATTGAGATTCACCCCGGCTGATATTCAATATCTTTTAGAGCAGGTCGCCCAGTTTGCTTTTGAACGGGAAGTGGCCCGGAAGAAAGACTACAAGGTGACCACCGAGGACTTTCTCCAGGTCATGGCCAAAATGCGGCCGTCTTTAACCGATGAGATTATCGAGGAATTTGAAAAAGACGCTATTGCATATGCAAGGGTCTAGAGTGCAGGTAAAGAAGGGGATTTCAGATGTTTATTGAAAGAATAGACGATATTAAAGCTGAAGGCATTGACGGTTGTCAGATCATTGGCCAAATTTATATAATCCCGGATGAATATAAATTCGACATTGATACTTCACCAGAAGTTGTCATAGCCGTCTGGAAAGAGATTATAGATGAAACGGCGAAGTTTTTTGAGAGAGAAGGAAATGAAAAAGCAGATGCCGTCATGGTCGTTTCGAACAATAAAGCAAATATCGTGAAGATTTGGACCCGAGCGGAATTTGACAATTTCCAACGATTTTTCTCAAATTTATCCGACAAACAATTACCACATTGATTTCACAACCGATCATTGCCTCTTCTAGGAGCTTTATCGGCTTCAATCGCAGGGGGACTCCCCAGTATTGAAATGTAACATGTGACATGGAAATAATGCAACGCTTCTGTTGCATGCAACACTTCTTCGATCCAAGTTAACATCTTCGATGACTCCAGCCTTACCGTAAGTGTCTGACTCTTCTAACTAAAGTGCAACGCTACGCCTTTTGATCCGGCGGCATAAAACTTGCTCAAAAGATAATGCAGCATGGCTCATTTAGCATTCGGTAAGGGACAACAGATTCATTGATTTGAGAGAAGCAAATAAAGACATGTTTTTTAAGAGGGTCACAGTATGCGTCTGTCTGCCAAGCTAAAAGAGCTTAACGTGTGTCACTTTACGGATGTCAGTTCTCAAAGCCGAACTTTCGGCAGAACGGAGAGATGAAAATGTTGGGAACAATTCTCCTCATTATATTAGTTCTTGTGCTCGTGGGCGCACTCCCTGCCTGGCCTCACAGCAGGGGCTGGGGATACTATCCAAGCAGTGGGATGGGCCTGGTCCTTCTGATCGTGGTTGTGCTCCTGTTATTGGGCCGTATCTGACAGGGGTGAAGGGGTCTCAAGGGAATGCACGGCACTCCTTTGCGAGGCAACATAAGTCCGGCCAACTGTAAACACTTAACTTCTCTATGAGAGAAGGAACAAGTCATGAACTGGAATCAAATCGCAGAAAACTGGAATGGACAGGTGACGAAACTCTGCAACTGGAGCATCAATCGATTGGAAAGCACCGCTGACAAAGGCGATGTGAAAGCAACTCAGATATACCGTCAGCTACCATTGGTCAAGCCCCGCAAGTTCGCGTGGCAGGAGTAATATCTTAACTAACGTCTTGCATATGCAACCGGAATGAGGAAACATCATGAAATTTAGTCGATTTCTCAGGCGATCTCTGATCGGGTTACTCGTTGTAATGCTGGTCCCGCTTGGAGCGTTTTCACAGGAAACAACCAACACAGGCAAGGTATTCACTGAGGCAGAGCTTGACCAGATGCTTGCCCCGATTGCGCTATATTCGGATGCGCTGCTTGCGCAAATCCTGATAGCCGCGACCTTCCCGGATCAGGTCGCGGAAGCGGACACCTGGTTGAAGGCAAATCCTGACCTTAAGGGGGATGCGTTCAATGACGCCCTCGATAAAATGAACTGGGACCTGAGCGTGAAGGCGCTGGCGCCTTTCCCGCAGGTACTCGCAATGATGGTTGAGCAGGCGGCTTGGACGCAAAAGCTGGGTGAAGCTTTCATGGCTCAGGAGTCCGATGTTACGGCCTCCATTCAGAGACTTCGCTCGAAAGCGTACGCTGCAGGCAATCTGAAGACGAGCGCAGAGCAGAAGGTGGTTGTCCAGGGCGAGACGTACGAAATCGAGCCGGCCAATCCTGAAGTTGTCTATGTGCCGAGTTACGATCCGTCTATAGTCTACGGATCCTGGTGGTGGCCTGCGTACCCTCCCTTCGCATATTACCCCGTTTGGCCTGGAGTGGCCATTAATCTCGGAGTGTTCGGTTTTTGGGGGTCTGTAGGCGTGGGACCTGCCTGGGGCTGGGGCTGGGGGTCCTGGAACTGGGGCGGCGGATATATGAATGTCAATGTCAATCGAAACATTAATATCAATACCAGCAATGCCAATATCAGTAGAAACTTTAGCACCACAAACGCCCGTAGTATAGCAGGCCGGGGGACCGCTAATGTTGGCCGTGGCGGTGCGCGCGGTGCAGGAGGCAGACCAACGGCAGCTTCCTTCGAACGTGGACTTAAGGCCGGCGGCTCGCGTGGCACTGGCAGTCGTAGCACCGGTAACGTCAGCCGCGGCGGTTCACGTGGCACAGGTGGTCGCGCCACTGGTAACGTCAGTCGCGGTGGGGTGCGTGGCACAGGGAGTCGCGCTGCCAGTAAAGTCAGTCGCGGCGGGGCACGTAGCACAGGAAGTCGCGCCGCCGGCTCACGCGGTAGCGCAGCTCGCAGCAACGTATCTCGCGGCGGTGGAGGAGCCCGTGGTGGCGGCGCAGCTCGTGGCGGCGGTGCAGCTCGTGGCGGCGGTGGCGGTCATGCTGCTGCCGGCGGCGGTAAGAAGAAATAAATATATCATCTAATGAAATATCCCCCCTGTCCCCTTTTGCTTGGGCACGGGGGATTTTTTTCGCATGAGCGTAACTCCGAATGAACAACGTTTGATCTGGTGTCGTTACCGAGTCACCCTGCGGAGCGACGGTCGTTTCCAATTAACGGGACGCAAAGAATATGAGGCCAAATATTCATAAGCTGGCACAACAACTCCTCCACGAAGACTACGACCTGCTCAGCCCGCGCGATCAGGTGGTAATTAACCGCATAGCCGATGGCTTGCACATAAGCCGAAACGTACTGGAAGAACATCAGGAAAAACTGACCCCGGGGCAGAGGCTGGCGGACCGCGTAGCGTCTTTTGGCGGATCATGGCCATTTATCATCCTGTTCCTGGCTGCTTTGGTCGCCTGGATTGTTGTGAATACTTTGATGTTAGCCGAATGGAACCACACATTCGATCCCTATCCTTACATCCTCCTGAATCTGGTGCTGTCCATGCTTGCGGCCGTACAAGCCCCTGTTATCATGATGTCCCAGAACCGCCACTCGGAAAAAGACAGGATTGATGCCGCACATGACTACGAGGTGAATCTGAAAGCGGAGTTGGAGATCATGTCGCTGCATCAAAAGTTGGATATGCTGAGACAGGAGCAGTGGAGTGAGCTGGTCGCGGTACAGCAGGACCAGATTGGAATCCTGAGGCAGTTAATGGAAGATGTCCGCGCTTTGAAAAGTGGGGCGGCGGAGTTGTCCTGAAAGCATCGTGACAGGGGGCAATCTAATGACAACAAAAAGAAATGAAGATTCCAGTCTGATGAATAAGATTATTAATCTTATAAAGGCTGCTGGATTAAGTGGTCCGAACCAAGCCGATCCGGCTCGTAAAAAAGTGCACTTTTCCATATGGTATTATCTCATCGCAGGCATGCTGATGTTTTTCTGGTTCCAGAGTTACACGGCGAGCCAGCGGAGCGAAACAATTTCCTATTCGGATTTTAAGCTTTGGGCTGGGCAGGGGAAGGTGGAAAATCTTGTCGTCGGCCCCGAGCAGATAACAGGCAGCCTGAAAGCCGACGATGGCAAGCCGGAAAGACCATTCGTTACCGTTCGGATCGAAGATCCGGAACTCGTCGGGCAGCTTGAGCAAAAAGGGATCAAGTTCAGCGGCTATGTTGAGAACAAATGGCTCGGGGCGATGGCCTCATGGCTCCTGCCCCTCGTATTCTTCGTTTTCGTCTGGTTTTTTCTGATGAAAAAAATGAGTGGAGGCGCGCAGGGTGTGCTGTCCCTGGGCAAAGCGCGAGTGAAAGTCTATGGTGAGAAGGATGTAAAGGTAAGCTTTGATGATGTAGCCGGCATAGACGAAGCCAAAGGTGAGCTTGAGGAAGTCGTCCAATTCCTGAAAGAGCCTGAGAAATCCCAGCGCCTTGGGGGACGCATTCCCAAAGGGGTTCTCCTGGTTGGGGCGCCGGGGACTGGAAAGACGCTGCTTGCAAAGGCTGTTGCGGGCGAAGCCGGAGTAATGTTTTTCAGCATGAGCGGCTCCGAGTTCGTGGAGATGATCGTGGGAGTGGGAGCGGCCCGCATCAGGGACCTCTTCAGGCAAGCCAGGGAGCATGCTCCCTGCATTATCTTCCTGGATGAGATGGACGCCTTGGGCAAGGCCCGGGGCCTCAACCCCACGGGCGGCCATGACGAGCGGGAGCAGACCTTGAACCAGCTTCTCGTTGAGATGGATGGTTTCGATCCAAGGGCGGGGGTCATCATCCTGGCCGCAACAAACCGCCCGGACATACTCGATCCCGCTCTGCTGCGCCCGGGCCGGTTCGACCGGCATGTGGCCATAGACAAACCCGACATTCGAGGCAGGGAGGCTATTCTCAAAATTCACGCAAAAGATGTCGAAATCGGTCCGGATGTGGATCTCAAAAAAGTCGCCGCCATGACTCCCGGCTTTGTTGGCGCCGATCTGGCGAATCTGATCAATGAAGCTGCCCTGATCGCGGCTCGGGGGGATGCGGACGAAGTGACCATGATTAACTTTCGGGAGGCAGCGGAGCGGATCATCGGAGGTCTCGAGAAGAAAAACATGGCTATGAGCCCGAAGGAAAAGGAAATCGTGGCCTACCATGAATCAGGCCATGCGCTTGTAGCGATGCTTCTGCCCGGCACCGACCCGGTCAGTAAGGTTTCCATTATTCCAAGAGGCATCGCTGCATAGGGCTACACCCAGCAGCTTCCCACCGAAGATCGTTACCTCATGACACGCGATGAACTCCTGGATCGCTTGCAGGTGCTCCTGGGAGGGCGGGCAGCGGAGGAGGTAATCTTTGGAGATATTTCAACCGGGGCTCAGAACGACCTGCAGCGTGCCAGCGATATTGCCCGCAGTATGGTGATGGAGTATGGGATGAGTGAGCGCCTCGGACTTTTGACCTACACCCATCAGCAGTCAAGATACCTCGATATGGGATATGGTCCAAGGGAAAGAGAATACAGCGAACAGACAGCACAAGAGATCGATCAAGAGAAGAACAGGATAATTGATGAAGCGCACCGGAAAGTGCTCCTCAAGTTGAAAAATTATGGGGACTCCCTTAGGAAGTTAGCCGGCATCTTACTCGAGAAGGAATCCATCGACGGTGAGGAACTGAGGAAGTTCGCCGAGGAAATAAGGGTTCAGGCCGCTGCCGCTGGAGAGCTAATTAAAGCCCAATCATGACATCGATGTTCATTCGAAAGCTATAGGAGGCAATCAATTGCCTAAACGTATAATCACCCGGGTCACTCAAGGTGGCATACTCCCAGATGGGGACTGGCTGGACTTGGAGAACTTAGCGCAGGTGGAACTCACGTCCGAGGATACGTCACATCCGATCGAGTCGGCTTTGAAACCAGGTGCGGAATCGAGTTGGCGGGCGTCAGAACCCGGTCAACAGAACGTCCGGCTGTTTGTTTGACAAGCAGTTGCGGGTCAGGCGTGATCTGTGGTGAAACAGTATGAGAGAGGGATTGCCGTGAACTCCGAATGCGGTTTGGGAGCCACACCCCTGGGAGACGACAGATATGGATTTCTTGTCTGGGCCCCCTTGATTAACCAGGTGGAGGTCCATATTCTTTCTCCTGAAGAACGAATTGTGCCCCTGGAAAAAGTCTCGCAGGGCTACCACTATGGTGTGGCGCAGCGGGTTAAGCCGGGAACCCGATATTTTTATCGTCTCGATGGGAACACGGAACGTCCCGATCCAGCCTCCAGGTTCCAGCCTGAAGGCGTTCATGGGCCATCACAGGTCATTGACCCCCGTTTTGTCTGGGAAGACCTTCACTGGTCGGGAATACCTCTCTCCCATTATGTGCTCTACGAACTCCATGTGGGGACTTTTACAGCTCAAGGCGCCTTTGACGCCATCGTCCCGCACCTCGACGAGCTCAAGGATCTGGGTATAACATCAATTGAGATCATGCCTGTCGCTCAATTCCCGGGGGATCGCAACTGGGGCTATGACGGCGCCTACCCTTTCGCGGTGCAAAATTCTTATGGAGGTGCGGAAGGCCTAAAAAGGCTTGTCAATGCGTGCCATCTGCGCGGTCTGGCTGTGACTCTGGATGTCGTCTACAACCATCTCGGGCCGGAAGGGAATTACTTGCAGGATTTTGGCCCCTACTTTACCGACCGATACCGCACTCCGTGGGGTTCAGCCATCAATTTTGATGGATCTGACAGCGACGAAGTCAGGCGGTTCTTTATCCAAAATGCGCTCTATTGGGTGACGGAATTTCGCGTAGATGCTTTGCGCCTCGATGCGGTTCACGGGATTTTCGACTTTTCCGCACTCCATTTTCTGCAGGAATTGGCTTGTGCGGTGCATGCGCAGGCCGAGCGGCTTAATCGCCGGATCTATGTCATCGCCGAAAGTGATTTGAACGACGCACGGCTGGTTCGCTCTCAAGAAATGGGTGGTTATGGGCTGGATGCCCAATGGAACGACGATTTCCACCATGCGCTCCACACGCTTCTTACCAGGGAACGAACCGGGTACTATGAAGATTTCGGACGTATCCAGGATCTTGCCAAGGCCTTTGCCGAGGGCTTTGTCTATTCGGGGGCGTATTCCCCGGCGCGGCACCGCCGGCACGGCAACACTTCCAAAACCATATGCGCGAGCAGCTTCGTGGTCTTTGCCCAGAACCACGATCAGGTGGGAAACCGTCTAAAGGGCGATCGGCTCAGTGCATTGGTCTCTTTTGAAGGTCTGAAGCTGGCGGCTGCCGTGGTGCTCCTTTCGCCTTTCATACCCCTGCTCTTCATGGGCGAAGAATACGGGGAAACAGCCCCGTTTCCATATTTCGTCAGCCATTCGGACACGGATTTGATAGAGGCGGTACGCCGCGGGCGTAGACAAGAGTTCGCATATTTGCAGGGGGCCGATGAGCCGCCGGATCCTCAGGAAGAAGCGACCCGGCAGAGCGCAAAACTGGATCGCAGCCTGCGGCATCAGGGGAAGCATCGGATACTCTATCAATTGTACAGGGAACTGATAAAGCTGCGAAGCGAAATTCGGGCTTTCGCGGGATTAAGCAAGGATCGCATGGAAGTTGTTTGCCTGGAGAGTGAGAGTACCCTGGTCATTCGGCGCTGGGGGCTCGATGAGCAGGTTGCCGCCATATTTCATTTTGGTAACGCCGCTGCGTCCGTCAACGTCCCGTTGCCTCAAGGACGCTGGCTGAAACGCCTGGCGTCGGGAGATGAGCGATGGAACGGTCCGGGCCGCGACCTGCCCACAGTGCTGCATTCAGACGGAGTAGTTCAGGTGACTTTAACCAAACATGCCTTTCTCATTGTAAGTCTGCAACAGGAGGTCTAACTGATGGACCGATTCGTTTGTATCCATGGACATTTTTATCAACCTCCAAGGGAAAGCCCCTGGCTGGAGGCCATCGAGATCCAGGATTCCGCGTTCCCCTACCACGACTGGAACGAGCGGATTACGGCCGAATGCTACGCGGCAAACGCCGTGTCGAGAATCTGGGATACGGAAGGGCGGATAGCCCAACTGGTGAATAATTATGCCAGTATAAGCTTCAACTTCGGTCCAACGGTCTTGCTCTGGATGCAGAGGTATGCCGCTGAAGCGTATGAGGCAATTCTGGAGGCCGACCGGCGGAGCCTGGAGAAATTCTCGGGTCATGGAAATGCTTTGGCCCAGGCCTACAATCACATGATCCTGCCTCTGGCCAACAGTCGCGACAAGAACACGCAGATTCTCTGGGGAATAAAAGATTTTGAGTATCGCTTTGGACGCAAGCCCGAAGGATTGTGGCTCCCGGAGACGGCGGTAGATCTTGAGAGCCTGGACATCATGGCACAGCACGGCATCGTCTTTGCCATACTTGCCCCCAGCCAGGCAAGTCGGGTTCGGCCCTTTGACGGTAATGAATGGCAGGATGTGAGTGGTGGAAGAGTCGACCCCGGTATGGCCTACCAGGTATCGCTGCCGTCAGGCCGCGTCATTAGTCTGTTCTTTTACGACGGTCCCATTTCACAGGCCCTGGCATTCGAAGGATTGCTCAACAACGGAGAGACCTTCGCAAACCGGCTGCTGTCCGCGTTCCCAGACGACCATTCGGTTCCTCGCCTGGTCCACATCGCAACGGATGGCGAAAGCTACGGACATCATCATCGAGGCGGCGACATGGCCCTCGCTCACGCACTCCGATACATCGAGTCTAATGAACTTGCACAGTTGACTAATTATGGCTGGTACCTGGAGGATCATCCCCCGACGCACGAAGTGGAGATCTTTGAAAACAGCTCTTGGAGTTGCGTTCACGGCATAGAACGCTGGCGGTCGGATTGCGGGTGTAACAGTGGAGGCAACCGGGGTTGGAACCAATCCTGGCGAGCCCCCCTGCGTGCGGCCCTGGACTGGCTCCGAGACGCCGTAAACCCGGCTTTTGAACAATTGGCCGGACAGTTTCTGACCGATCCCTGGGCGGCTCGAGACGACTACATCGATGTCATCGTGGATCGATTGCCCGACCGCATCAGTGCGTTTCTGAACCGCCACGCGGTCCGCACCTTAAACTCCGGGGACGAGATCACGGTCCTGAAGCTTATGGAGCTCCAACGCAACGCCATGCTCATGTACACAAGTTGCGGCTGGTTCTTTGACGAACTCTCCGGGATAGAGACGGTTCAGGTCATAGAATACGCCGGCAGGGTCCTGCAATTGGCCGACGAGCTTTTTAACGAGGCCTTCGAACCCGGCTTTCTCGAACTTCTCGAACGTGCCAAAAGCAACATACCTGAACACAGTGACGGCCGCACCGTTTATGATAAATGGGTCAGGCCTGCCATGCTCGATATGAAAGATGTGGGCGCCCACTATGCCTTAAGCTCGCTGTTTCAGGATATCGGTGAACGGAGCTCGATCTATGCGTATTCCGCCACCCGGGAGGACTACCGCAGCTTTCAGGTAGGGGGCTCAAGACTGGTAATAGGGCGGGCCACGGTCACCTCAGAGGTTACGCGCGTATCCTCCAGCTTGTGCTTCGGCGTTCTACATCTTGGTGACCATAGCATTGCCTGCGGCACTGGTGAATATCAGGGCGCGCAAAAATATGAAACGCTGGCCAAAGAGATTTCAGCGGCTTTCGCCGGAGCCGACTTCCCGAAGACCATACTTCTGCTGGGTAAATACTTCGGGACGTCCACGTACTCTCTGAGCTCGCTCTTTGCCGATGAGCGGCGAAAAGTCCTGGACATCATCATGGGGCCGACTCTGAGAGAGGCTCAAGCGGCATATAGCTCCATTTATGAGCACCATGCTCCCTTGATTCGCTTTCTGACCGGGTCCGGCACGCCACGGCCACGTGTCCTGTCGGTCGCCGCAGACTTCTGCCTGAATGCCAAGCTTCGCAGGGTGCTTCAAGAGGAGGGGCTTGACCCGGAAGTCATAAGACCACTTTTGGAAGAAGCTCGCCTGGCTGGCGCAACCCTGGACGCTACTGCTCTGGGATTGCTGCTGGCAGCCAACATCGAGAGCCTGGCCGAACAACTTCTGGATAATCCCGGCGACCTTTCGTGCGTGGAGAGATTGAATAAGGCCGCACAACTGGTCCGGACCTTGCCGTTCGAGGTTAATCTCTGGAAAACCCAAAACATCTGCTACAAGATCCTTCAAGCCCATTGTCCCAACTCCGAGGAGAAGGCCGGCCCGAGCGTCCAAAACGCGAAAGAATGGCGGCGTCATTACACGGTCCTGGCCGAGAATTTCCTGCTGCGAATGCCCGTGTGCCCGGCGAATAACAAACCCGCAAACGGATAGATGACCGGGAAGTCTCTCATGATTATGCCAACCGCGACCTATCGGATTCAATTCAATCCCGCCTTCGGCTTTCAGGCCGCTCAGACAGTCATTTCCTACCTGGCGGACCTGGGTATATCGGACCTGTACGCTTCTCCCATATTCAAAGCCGTCAAGGGCAGCCTCCACGGCTATGATGTGGTTGACCCCACTCGCCTGAATCCTGAGTTGGGAGGGCTCTCTGACCTGGAGGGGCTGGCCGCGGAGCTAAAAACATATAATATGGGGTGGATTCAGGATATCGTCCCGAATCATATGGCGATAGATTCTGAAAATCGGTTGCTGATGGATATCTTGGAGAATGGCTCAAGCTCCAGGTACTTTCAGTTTTTCGACGTCGATTGGGATTATCCGGCCGCCAGCCTCAACAAGAGGATTCTGGCGCCATTTCTTGGCAGGTTCTACGGGGAGTCTCTCGAAGATGGAGAGATCGCCCTCCAATACGGCCCCGATGGCTTCAAGACCGCTTACTACAACCTCGCCTTTCCGTTACGAATCGAATCTTATTTAAATCTTTTCAGCAATTTGTCCCGGCTAAAAAGAAAACTTGCCGACGACAATCCCGACTTTATCAAACTGTTAGGCATCCTATATGTCTTGAAGTCGCTCTCTTCGAGCGATGAACCGGAGGAGCGCAATAACCAGATAAAATTCATCCAGCACACTATGTGGGAAGTCTACAACAGCAACGCCGCAATAAAGGCGTTTATTGATAAGAACGTGCGTACCTTCAATGGTGAAAAGGGGAAAGCCGAAAGTTTTAATCTTCTTGATGACCTTCTTTCCCAACAAGTCTTCAGGCTTTCGTTTTGGAAAGTGGCAGCGGAAGAAATAAACTATCGCCGCTTTTTTTGTGTTAATGGGCTGATTTCACTCAAAGTGGAACATGACCACGTTTTCAACTACACGCACGGCCTGATTTTCGATCTGATTGAAAGACGAATCCTGACAGGTTTAAGAATTGATCATGTTGATGGGCTCTACGATCCGGCAAGCTACCTTAAAAAAGTGAGAGGAAGGGCGCCGGCAGCCTATATCGTCGTTGAAAAAATACTCAACCTTAACGAAGAGTTGCCACCTTTGTGGCCGGTCCAGGGGACCACGGGCTATGATTTTACAAATTATGTCAATGAGTTGTTTTGCCAAAAGAAAAATGAGCGCGCGTTTGGCAAAATTTATTCCAGCGTAACCGGCTTAAAGAATTCTTATGAAGATGTCGTGCGCGACAACAAGAAACTGATGATCCAGGAAGATATGGCGAGCGACGTCCACAACCTCGCCCTGCTTTTGAAGAAGATCTCCAGCCGGGACCGCCATGGAAGCGACATAACTCTCACTGCGCTGCAAAGAGCCCTGACTGAAGTCCTGGCAGTATTTCCAGTATACAGGACCTACATCAGCCAGGTTGTGGTCTCAGACGATGACAGGAAATACATTTTAGCGGCGGTGGACCGGGCCAAAGCCAATTTCCCCGCCCTGTTACATGGATTTACGTTTGTCCGAAGATTCCTTCTCCTGGACTTTCCCGATTATGTCTCTGAGGAAGAGAAGCGGGACTGGCTCCATTTTGCCATGAGGTTCCAGCAGCTTAGCGGGCCGGTAATGGCCAAGGGCGTCGAAGATACGACACATTATGTGTACAACCGGCTCTTGTCGCTCAATGAGGTGGGTGGACGGCCGGCTCACTTCGGCTGCTCGCTCGAAGAATTCCACAACTTCAACACGAAAAAAAGAGGGTTGTGGCCGGATTCCTTAAATGCAACCTCGACTCACGATACCAAAAGAGGCGAAGACGCGCGCGCAAGAATAAATGTATTGTCCGAGATGCCGGACGAGTGGCTAAAAAGACTTCGGGCCTGGATCAGGATAAACAGGGGCAAAAAGAAGCGCGTACATGGCCTGACCGTCCCGGATAGGAATGACGAGTATTTTTTATACCAGACGCTGATTGGCGCCTGGCCATTTTCAGATGACGAGTATCCCGAGTTCATTGAAAGAATCAAGAGATATATTGTCAAAGCTGTCCGTGAAGCCAAAGTCCACACTGCGTGGTTGAAACCCGACACTGAGTATGAAAACGCCTACGTCTCATTCGCTGAGAAAATCCTGACCCGCTCGGAAACCAACGAATTTTTGAAAGACTTTATCCCGTTTTGCCGGAAAGTTTCTCACTACGGGATACTCAACTCCCTCTCTCAGACGCTGATCAAGATTACCTCACCCGGCGTGCCTGATTTCTATCAGGGATCTGAACTGTGGGACCTGAGCCTGGTGGATCCTGACAATCGCCGGCCGGTAGATTTTGGGAAAAGGCGCGCAATGCTGGCCGGTATCCGGGAACAGGATGATGCTGATATTAGCCGCCTGGTCCAGGATCTCCTTTTTACGAGAGAGGATGGAAAGATTAAGCTCTTTCTAATTTACCGGGCGCTCAAAGCAAAAAAAGCAAATCGAGAGATCTTCGGTTCCGGCGCTTATCTTCCCCTTGAGCCGGCGGGAAGGTTCAGGAGCCACGTCATTACCTTTGCATGGAGGTACCAGCAGCAATGGGCCATGGTCATTGCTCCGAGGTTTCTCAGCCACCTTGTGCAAGAGGTAGATTTTCCTCTGGGAAGACAAATATGGCGGGACACAGAGGTGATAATGCCTGACGGGGCGCCGGCTGCCTGGCGCAATGTTATCACGGACGAGGTTCTTTCTGCGGGCAAGGCACTGCCTGTTGGAGATATATTATTAAGTTTTCCAGTGGCGTTGCTCATGGGCGAAGGAAAAGGAGTATTTTCATAAGTTCTTCGATATTTAAGATCAATGAATTCCAGTGTATTCGCTGATGAGTTCAATGGTCATCGGTGAGCTGTTTCTGCCCTTTCTGCATCTTTTAGCATGCCGAGCAGTTCCTCTCCTCTGAAACCGTAGAAAAAACATCCACCTCAACTCGATCCAGTCTTGCGACTGAGAAACCGATGAACCGACTCCTCTGAAATTTTAAGCTTGCGGTTGGGTGTTATGATGTAACTGAGTATCCCCTCTTCGACAAATCCACGAACCTGTCTATAATTACAGTTTAAAAGCTCTGCCGCTTCTGATTCCGGTAAATACCACTCAACTTCGCTCAATTCTATCCCCCCATTTAGAGTCCATAGACCAACCTTAGTACTCCACGTCGTACGGATTCTACCGCAGACGGCTGGATCAAAAAAGCACAATGCGGGATTGGGAGGTAAATCAACCTGTTGGATTATCGGATTGGGTTTCACTGAAAGCAAAATGATCGATGAAATCCTGGAGCATGGACAAGTGCTTAACAGAGAGGTTTTCGAACTCCACGCCGCAGCGTCTCATACTGATCTGCTCCCAAGAGCATGGAGGCACTTGATGATCGTACACAATTCTGCCCTGAACACTGTCCACTTGAAGGGAACGATCGTTCCTGCCGAATATTTTTATTTCGTAGCACTCTTTATTATCCTCGTTTGTGGACAAATACTGGATGCACAGCCCGCCTATGCTGATATCCTGGATTTGCCCCATGTAAATGATGTCATTGGATCTTATGAAAGCAGCGAATGCCCCTTTCTTGCCATTGAGCCTCTCGAATTTTCTTTTTTCTTTGTACACTTTTTCCTCGCTCAGGCAAGCAAGAAGGGAATTCCATAGTCGAAACGTAGGGAATAAACTCTGAGAATGAATCGGGCTAATAACTCTGAATAATGCGTAAGCTCGACCACAGGCAGATCCCGAAGAACCTTTCGGAATCATATGCCATCTGACAAAACTTTACAAATATTTTGGCGCGAACTTACCGATACTGGTTCAGAATGGTTGACCTTCAGAAAGGTTAAAAAACTTCAATAAGAAAATCCGGAGAGAAAAATGAAACGTTTCAAGCTCGCTGCACTGATGGGATTGGGGGCGGTGTTTCTCCTTGCAGGTATGGCATTCGCCCAGTGGCAGGGTGGCCAAAGTGCTCAAAGAATGGGGTGCCAAGAACGTTTTGATGCATTGGACACTAACCATGATGGGAAACTCACCCTGGAGGAGTTTATGGCGGCTCCGCATGACAAGGGTAATCCCGAACAGATGTTCAAGACAATGGATGTCAACGGACATGGCTATATAACAAAGGAGGAGTTCTGCTCAGGCCAGGGAATGGGTAGAAGAAGGGGCAAGGGTATAAGGCAAGGTCAGGAAGGAGAGACAAGTAACGAAGATAAAAAAGAGAAGGAGAAACTGGACAAAGAAGTCGATGAGGCCATTAAGAAGGCGTGGGAAGAAAAATAGCGAAAAGAACGTCAGCTTCGGAATGCTGGGTTTTGCTGCGTTCACTTTTTTCGTTTCCCGATTCACCGTTTCACTCTATTGCCCATCAGTTTAAAGAGTTGACCTCGGAACTCGTCGAGCATGATCTTAGGCAAAACCAAAACCTCTCTGAGCGTAAACAAGGCTATATCCTTATAAAAAGCCGCTTTCGCCACATAGCCCATGCGATTAGAAACATAAACAGGAGAGTCAGGAGCCCGTAGAGCAACGAAGCGGTTTCCGATGTTGCAATAGGGGTACAGAAAGTTTTGAACAGGTATGATTGGCAGTCTATATCTTGTGCCAGGACCATGGGCAGATTCAAGGTCCTGAGTGTTGTATCGAAGACTTCCGATAGCACATATACGGAGATAGGATTCAGTCCGAGTATAACGAATGGTTTGGCCCATCGAGAAAAATCTGCGATATCGATCAACCAGTGAAAGAATGCCAGGCAAACGATAGCCAGCCCGGCCATGAATATGCTGAAAGTGCTCGTCCATATGCTCTTGTTTATCGGCAGCCAGCGATCAAGTATGTAACCAGCGATGAGCAGAACCAGGCCGGCGCATACCATCCCGGCAACTTTCCTGCGTTCGGGCAAAGAAGACCTGAGCAATTGTCCCGTCAGCACTCCGAAAAGAGTGGTGGCGATTGCGGGAATTGTGCTCACAATTCCTTCCGGATCCCATTGGCCATCATAATATGACCACATGTGCCCGCGCAGAAAAATAGAATCGATCCAGGCGGCAAAATTTCGTCCCGGCTCTAATATTCCTGCTCCGATCCCAGGTACTGGTATAAACCGCATCATCAGCCAGTAGGAGGCAAGCAGGGCAATAAGCCATAAGATGCGGCCTCTCAAATCCGCTTTCAGGACAATCAGAGAAGCAAAAAAATAGCAGAGTGCAATTCTTTGCAGAACTCCGGGTATGCGGATTGCAGACAGGTAGAATGTTGGAAAAATATTAATAAAAAGCCCAAGCGCGAACAGAATAATAGTGCGTCTCAGGAGCCGGACGATAAACGCCGAATTTGGCATGCCTTTTTCTTCTTGCTTTGCAATTGAAAAGACGAGAGAAACTCCAACTATGAAAAGAAAGGATGGAAAGACAGTGTCGGCAAAAGTCCATCCATTCCAAACCACATGACTCAGATGTGAATAGACTGTCCCGGCATCCCCGGGACTGTTCACAAGTATCATCAAGGCGATTGTTAAGCCGCGAAAGGCGTCCAGAGAGGCTAGGCGTCCCTCCATGGCAGCGGGCTTGAAATCAGGGGCGGGGTGGGGCTGACGTTTCATGCATTTCTCAGTTGGCGACGAAAAGCATCCCCGCTGTTCCGGTTTCTCATTTTCAAACGCTCCTGTTGGGTTGGCGCCGGGGTACTCATTGAAACTATCCTCACCAAACAATCAAAACCGTATAAATTCTGTACCTTCTTGATCTACATCAGGTGGATGTGCTTCGGAAGGAGATAATCTCATAAGCTTACTGAAGGGGGCAAGCTCAAAACAACAATTTCGAATCTCCTCCAGACTCCGGCACATCCCGCAGACCAAGCCGGACAAGCCATGATTCAGCAATGGACCCAATTCATCAGACAGCCGGAAACACAAAACCGCATTGTCTTCCTCAGCGACTATGACATGCTTCTAACCAGACGTCTGGTGCAGGGTGTCGATGTTTGGATCAACACGCCCAGGCGCCCGTTCGAAGCGTGTGGGACTAGTGGAATGAAGGTGCTTGTCAACGGTGGGATCAACCTCTCAGAACTCGATGGTTGGTGGGCAGAGGCCTATTCAGCCGAGGTAGGTTGGGCTTTGGGGGATGGCGGGGAACATGGCGATGATCCAGCCTGGGACGCTGCTGAAGCCGAGGCTCTCTACAATTTGCTTGAGCGGGAAGTAGTCCCGGCATTCTATTCTCGCAACAAGGAAGGTATACCCACTGCCTGGGTCGATCGAGTGCGCACCAGCATGGCAGAGCTTACCCCGCAATATTCCGCCGACCGCACAGTGCGCGAGTATACCGAGCGTTACTACCTTCCTGCGGCTGCAGTCTTCATGGAGCGGGCTTCCCAAAAAGGTGCTACGGGCGCCGACATAGTAAAATGGCAAAAGCACCTGGAACAGAAGTGGGTGAACCTGCATTTTGGGGATGCGAGGATTGAAACACACGACGGACAGCATCTATTTGAGGTTCAGGTCTATCTCAACGGACTGGAGCCCAGTGGAGTTCGAGTGGAGCTTTATGCCGAGGGGTCGGACACCGGAGAGCCGGTACGGCAGGAGATGAAGCACATTCGCCAACTGGCCGGCGCATCTGGTGGCTATGTTTATAGCGCTGCTGTGTCTTCGACCCGCCCACCAGAGGACTATACTGCGCGAGTGATACCTTACCACGACGGCGTTGCGGCCCCATTGCAAGACACACGAATCCTGTGGCAGCGATGATCCGATCTAGTGTCCATCCGGAAACTCCGGATGTGACACTTATAGTTTCCAATTCGGAAAGGAGGCATTTTTCGTCATGGCGCGTGCAACCTTGCGAGCCGCCCAATGTGATTGGCCAGCGCCGCACCGTAGGTGGCAAGGAAATCGAGGGCTTGCGCGGAGGCGTACCTGGGTCGGCCCTCGCCGCGACCCATGAGCATCGGAGGAGCGTGGAACCATGTTCGACCCATATAGCCGGGCCCCGTGAGGGGTCGCCGCACAAGCAAACCCGAAGATTGACGCCGCCAGGGCGGAAAAGGACCCTTTCCGGATGGAAACCAGTTATTTTCACAGATTATAGAGGCAACTTACTGGCCGAACTTGGGGAACTTTCCTTCCTCCAAGAGTTTCATCAGATTATCGTACCCGTCATCAATGGATTTCTTGAAAAATTCAAACGCCTGTTTTTTGGTCTCCGTCTGTTGCCTGAATGCATTTTTCATCTCTTCTGGCATCCATGTTGCAAGACCCAGGAACGAATTGAGCATTACATCCGATTGATTCAAAAACATGAGTGTGCTGTTCATGATGTTGTCAAAGCCGGCTTTCTGCATTTCGATCATCTGCTTCACCGCGTTCATCTGCTGCTCCATAATCATGTGTCTCCTTTGGTTGCATGGGCTAGGGCCTGGAAAAAGTTCACGAAATGAATAAGGCATGAAGCCTGATAAAAATATTCCCTCTGAATTTCACGTGTGCCGAAAATAAGGCGTATGATTGAGAACGCAATGGGTCCAGAGCAGTATTTCGCCACAAACCGGCGCTTTTGGCCCTATGACTCTCACCCTGGCTTCCAACCTTTGCCCGATTCCTTTTCTCACCTTTAATTCGACTAATTGAGATCAATTGCCATGGGAACTTGATCTTGTATTGAACCGAAGAGCTATCAACTGCGAGGATGGTGGTATGTCCAGACAGAGGCCCTATAAGGTCTTCAGCCCTCGTAAGAGGAGGACGTTATGGGTACAGAAACGAAGAATACCAGGTTTGATGAAAATGATGTGTGCTGCACTTGAAATAAAAGAGAAGATGAAAACATTGTACGACGACGCTGCCGGAAGGTGTTCCGACGATGTGGGTATTGAAACGTTTCGGATGCTGCGCCAGATGGAACAGGATCACCTCGACCGTATTAACGGGATCTATACCGAACTGACGAAGGGCAAAGTCGATGTCGATTCATGCCGCTTCTACGACTTCGATACGGCCGACAAAAAAGAGGTCCTGAAAAGGATCGCCAGGGAAAGAAAATTCGTTGGGAAAGCCTGCCTCGATGATGTCGCCGCTATCGAAAGTGGCATGGAACTGGAAAACAAGAGCATCATTTTTTCACGGATCACCTGAGACTGGCCACCACCTCAATTGAGCGCGAATTCCTGAATTACATGATCGCCGAAGATAGGTCGCACTACATCATTTTATCCGATCTCAGGTTCTATTATGTCGATCCTGGACACTGGTTCATGGAAAAAGGCAGAACGGGCCTTGACGGAGCGGGTGGAATAAGCTGATAAGATAACTCCTTGATCTTAACGTATCATTTCGATCTGCAGTACCTTTGTCTCGCATCAACAAAAAGCTGATACATTCCGTATATTTATAGTTCTAATGATATAATAAAAATATGAGGAGAAAGAGTTGCTGTTCCGATTGTCCTCCTCATATCCTAACAGGTCAAAGAGAGTGAGAGCCACATATGCGTCATTAAAGTTGCGGCGCCTCACAAAATTGATCGAGCGAACCGCCGCTTGCCTTTCAAAAGTGTTTTGGCTGGATCGACTACAGGCTGCGTTAAACACTTTGCTTATCAGCTTAATGGCGTAGCCTATCATCCGAAAGACTGCGCCTTTAAAGATTCTGCTTCACTACCGATGGTCGAGTTATGTTTGTACCGCACCCAAAATCCCGCTACAGATAAACCAATTCTTGCGTAATATCGACCACATTACTTTGCCCCTGCCTTAATAAGCAGTTCTTTCACCTCCTGGTGGCCCTTCTCGGAGGCCCAGATCAACGCGGTTTTGCCGCCATTGTCCTTGACATTTACCTCCGCACCCTCACCGAGCAGCTCCTGTACGACCTCGCGGTGGCCATTCAGGGAAGCCCAGATCAACGCGGTTTTACCGACATTGTCCTGGGCATTGAGCTCCGCCCCCTTACTAAGCAGCTCCTGCACGATCTCCCTGTGCCCATTCTGGGAGGCACTTATCAACGCGGTCCAGCCTTCTTTTTCCTGGGCATTGACCTCCGCGCCCTTGTTAAGCATCTCCTGCACGACCTCGCGGTGGCCATTCAGGGAGGCCCACATCAACGCGGTCCAGCCATAATTGTCCTGGGCATTGACCTCCGCACCCCTACTAAGCAGCTCCCGCACGACCTCCAGGTGGCCCTTCATGGAAGCATATAACAACGCGGTTCTGCCGCTATTGCTTTTGGCATTGACATCCGCACCCTCGGCGACAAGGCGTTTGACCTCAGGCTGATCGCCACGCCCTGCTGCTTTAACTAAATCCTCATTTACTCCAGCGATGGCAGCGGTCGCCAAAAGCGCCACGACCGGCATCAACAACGCCATCACTCTCAACTTACAGACTGCCGGCCAGCTTGTTCTGAAAGCCATCTCCTTTTTGCCCTTTTCTATCCAGAGGAATAAGAATGTTGGACTACTACACTGTTTTGCCAACTGAGTAATATAACATCAGTCTATGGAATTGTTGAGCTGCCGGTTGAATGAATCATACAAGGTGTTGTGGCGAGGCATCGACATGTCGCCGACATGATACGCATTAACACCCGTATTCAGAACGCACGGCAGACTGGGAGGATCGATTCTCTCTTTTAACCGGCAAAAACCAAAACGGCTTTTCATGGTTGGCGCTGAATCCCCCAGGTCGAAAACCCTATCGCTCTTCGCAGTCTACTCAACTATTTTTGTTGTCGTTGAAGTCAAGGTCTTAAAGCCCTCCGTCGGTACTCTTGAATACTCCTCCGCCATCAGTTCCAGCATAGATGGTCTGGGGAACTGCAGGGTCGACGGCAATAGAAAGAATCTTAGTGTCTGTCAGGCCCGAGTTGACCGCAGCCCAGCTTACAGCCCCGTCGGTGCTCTTGAATACGCCCCAACCTTCAGTTCCGGCATAGATAGTCTGCGGTGTTACAGGGTTTACGGCAAGAGAATGGACACCAGTGTTTGGCAGGCCCGAGTTGACCGCAGTCCAGCTTGTACCGCCGTTGGTGCTCTTGAACACGCCTCCATAAGTTCCAACATATACGGTCTGTGGAGTTGCAGGGTTTACAGCAAGAGAATGGATACCAGTGTTTGGCAGACCCGAGCTGACCGCAGCCCAGCTGGTACCGCCGTCGGTGCTCTTGAATACGCCGTCCCCCCACCAAGTGCCGGCATAGATGGTCAGCGGAGTTACA
>Ga0209517_10000749_pt1 | contig 53508 bp, 35 predicted proteins | sample PeaSoiMetSII2010_FD_187695 | JGI IMG/M metagenome (GOLD analysis project Ga0209517, IMG submission 187695) | Peat soil microbial communities from Weissenstadt, Germany - SII-2010 (SPAdes) (version 2) | ecosystem: Environmental > Terrestrial > Soil > Wetlands > Peat | place: Germany...
GCCCGCCAGCCGCGGAGCCTGGTGCAGTTCTTTGCTGAATCTCCCTTGGCAAAATCGGGGATCAAGCTGGAGCGCGCGCGCGACTATGGCCGGAAGGTGGACTTGTGAGCGGGTTTCTGCTGGATACGAATGTGGTGTCCGAGCTCATCAAGCCCCGGCCGGAACCCAGGGTGGCGGCGTGGATTGAAGCGACGGAAGAGAGCTTGTTCCGGCTGAGTGTTTTGACCCTGGGGGAGATTCGGAAAGGCATTGATTCCCTTCCTGACCGGTCGCGCCGTTCGGCACTCGAATCGTGGCTAAGTCACGATCTGCTGGTGCGTTTCGCCCATCGAATTCTGGAAGTGGACCAGGGCGTGGCAGACCGCTGGGGACAGATTGCCGCCAAGGCTGCGGCAGCGAAGCGGTTGCTGCCCGTGATTGACGGACTGCTGGCGGCGACGGCGTTGCATCACAATTTGACGCTGGTGACACGCAACGCCAAGGATGTCTCATTTACCGGTGTACCGGTCATCAACCCATGGACAATCTGAAGACGCCCACTTCAATTCGGGCGTCCGATAGCGATTACAATGATAGAGACGGAGAGTGTGGCGATCGTGAAAAAGCCAAATGTGTTGGTGACGAACGATGATGGGTACCAGGCCGCGGGATTGCGGGCGCTGGCGGAGGAGTTGACGGAATTCGCGCACGTGGCCATCGTGGCGCCGAGTTGGGAACGCAGCGGGGCGGCCCAATCGTTGACGCTGCGGCAGCCTATCGTCTGCCACAAGATTGCCGAGAACGAATGGGCCATTGATGGCACACCCGCGGATTGCGTGATCGTAGCGCTGCACAAATTGTTGCCAGAGCGGCCCGATATTGTTATCTCAGGGATCAATCATGGCGCGAACCTGGGCGAAAACGTGTATTACTCCGGCACGGTGGGCGCGGCGCGCGAAGCCGTGATCCATCACGTGCACGGCCTGGCGGTGTCGCTTTGTTCCAAGAAGGTGAGCGCGGATTTTGCGCCGACGGCACGCTTGGCAAAACAAACGGCAGAATTGATCCTCAACGAAGGATTGCCGGAGCAGGTGTTGTTGAATATCAATGTGCCAGAAGGCTGGAAGGGCGCGGTGCGCTTCACGCGGCAATCGAAGAAAATCACCCGAACGGTGTTGCGTGAAGGCGAGGATCCCAGGGGGAGCGCGTACTTCTGGCTGAGCGAGCAGCGCATCGACAGGGGCATGGAATTGGATGCGGATTCGGATTACGCAGCTATTTTTGCAGGCGAAGCGTCGGTGACGCCGCTGCATCTTGACCCGACGCACGCACAATCGTTGAACCATTTATCGCATTGGGCGTTCAAATTAGGGCAATCGCAGCGGGCCTAGCTGCGTTCACCGCCCCCTGCCGAGGGCATTCCAAACAGAAATTAGAGTCAAGGCGTAGAGAATAGCGTGGGGCTTTGCTCACTGACCGAGATTGGTTAGGATGGCAGCACCGTGACAGGCACCAAAACCTACGACGTCGTCGTCATTGGCGCGGGCGTTTTCGGCGTGTGGACCGCCTGGCATCTGGCCAACCGCAAGCAGCGTGTTTTGATTGTCGATTCCTACGGAGCGGCGCACTCGCGGGCGAGTTCCGGCGGCGAAAGCCGCATCATCCGCATGAGTTATGGCCGGGACGAGATCTACACGCGCTGGGCGCAGCGTTCGCTGGTGCAATGGAAAGAACTCTCCGCGGCGACCGGGCCTCCGCTTTTCCAACCCACGGGCGTGCTCTGGCTGGCAGGAGAGGACGAGACCCGGCTGCGCGAATCCGCGGCGACGCTGAAGCGCTGCGGCATTCGCCACGAAGTGTTGGAGCACACAACCCTAGGCGCGCGTTATCCCCAAGTGAACTTTGCCGGCGTTTCGCGCGGTTTGCTGGAGCCCGAGAGTGGCGTGCTACTGGCCCGACGGGCGGTCGCGAGCGTCGTGGAAGAAGCCACGTGGCGCAGAGCACGCTTTGCGATTGCGCAGATCCTGACGCCGAAGGGAAATAAGCCGCTCGATTACGTCGAGACTTCCGCTGGCGAACGATATTCCGCCGGGCAATTTGTATTTGCCTGCGGGGCTTGGCTCGGCAAGGTGTTCGCCGATCTCCTCGGGCCACGAATCTTCCCGACGCGACAAGAGGTTTTCTTCTTTGGCAGCCCACCGGGCGACGCCCGCTTTGCACCTCCCGCCCTTCCCACCTGGCTATTCCAAGCCGACGAGGTCTACGGGATGCCGGACATCGAGGCGCGTGGGCTTAAGATCGCTCGCGACACCCACGGCGAGCGCGTCGACCCCGACACGCAATCGCGGCTGGCAACTCCCGCGGGGGCCGCATGGGCGGGTGAGTATGTAGCCCGGCGCTTCCCTGCTCTAAAAGACGCACCGATCGTGGGAACACGCGTGTGTCAGTATGAGAACACCTCGAACGGTGACTTCCTGATCGACTCCCACCCGGACATTCCCAATGTGTGGCTCGCGGGTGGAGGTTCCGGCCACGGCTTCAAACATGGGCCGGCCTTTGGTGAATACCTGGCCGGGCGCCTCTGCGGGGAACTGCCGGAGGAGCCACGATTTTCGCTCGCCAGCAAGGCCACCCAGCAAGACCGCACGGTATACTAGGGGGCCCGGCAGTTCCCGCGAAACTTTCCCGCGGGGAATGCGTCCTTTTCATAGTAGGGAATGACACTCGAAGTTTGCCCCCATCGCTTTTGCATCCATTCGGCAAGGAGGAACTATGCAAGGCAACCGAAGAGGAGCCGCCCGCAGCCTGTTGACGCTGCTGCTCCTGACTCTGGCAGCCGCCGCGCCACGGCGCGCCGCCGCCGCGCCTGAGGAATTTCACGTCCCCGTGGAGTATTACAAATTGCCAAACGGCCTGCGCGTGGTGCTGTCGCCAGACCATACGGCGCCCACTGTTTGCGTTGGTGTGTACTACCATATTGGATTCCGGATTGAGCCGCGGGATCGCACCGGTTTTGCGCATCTCTTCGAGCACATGATGTTCCAGGGCTCGCAGAATCTGGGCAAGATGGAGTTCATCAAGCTGGTGCAATCGAACGGCGGTATCCTGAATGGCTCTACGCGTTTCGATTTCACCAATTATTTTGAGGTGATGCCCTCCAACAAGCTGGAGACGGTCTTGTGGGCGGAATCCGACCGCATGAACGGCCTCGCCGTCACGGATGAGAACCTGAAGAATCAGCAGGGCGTTGTCGGCAACGAGGTGAAAGAGGCCGTCCTGAACGCACCCTATGGCGGTTTTCCCTGGATTGACCTGCCGATGGCCGCGAATTCCAACTGGTACAACGCACACAATTTTTACGGCGATCTTACCGATATCGAAGCAGCTAAGCTTCCGGAAGTAAAGAAATTCTTCGACACCTACTACGCGCCAAACAATGCCGTGCTCGCCATCGTCGGCGATTTTGAACCGGCCGAGGCGAAAAAGTTCGTGGAAAAGTACTTTGGCCCGATCAAGGCTTCGCAACTTCCCCCGCAACCAGATTTGACCGAGCCGCGGCAGGAGAAAGAGAAGCAGGTGAACCGCAAAGATCCCCTGGCGCCACGACCCGCCATCGCCGTGGGCTACCACATGCCGGAGCGCAACACGCCGGAGTATTACGCCATGGGCCTGCTGGCGCAGATGTTGATTCAGGGGGACGACGCGTTGTTCCGCCAGGAACTCGTGCAGAAGCGCGGCCTGACGGACAGCGTCGACGGCGGCATCAATAATCTTCTCGGAAACATGTTCGATTACCAAGGGCCAATGCTGTTATCGGCCAACCTCACCTTTGACGCGACCACAAAACCAGAGACGGTGCTGTCCGCGATCGATACGGCGATCGAGCCGTTGCGGAGCAAGCCTGTGGATCAAAAAACCCTCGACCGCGCGATGGTCAAACTTCGCTCCGATCTATACGACACAATGGGAGAATTCAGCGGCTTTGGCTTGCTGAATCTTCTGGCCAGCTTCGCCTTGTTCGACGATGATCCAGGTCGCGTGAATTCGCTGGTCTCGGAGTTCCACAAGGTCACTCCTGAGATTCTTCAGAAGACCGCGCAGGAATACCTGCGGCCTACCAATCGCACCGTTGTGCTGCTAGAACCCGGACAAGCCGCTGCCGCCGGAACGCCGGCGAAGAGCCGGTAGGAGAGGAAAACGTCCATGAAAATGAGAACCCTGGAATTGAGCGTGCTGATTCTGGCGGGGACGATCCTGGCAATAGAGCCAGCGGATGCGCAAAAGCAGACGCCGCCCGAAGGTGCCCCGGCGAAACCCTTCACCCTGTCGGCCAACGAAACGTATGTGCTGCCGAATGGGATGAAGGTCACTCTCGTTCCTTACGGAATTATTCCGAAGGCCACGGTGAGCGTTGCCGTGGATGCCGGCAGCCTAAATGAACGCAGGGATCGCATCGGCGTCTCCGATCTTTCCGGCGACCTCTTCAAGGAGGGCACGGCGACGCTGACTTCCCAGCAACTCGCGGAAGAAGCTGCACGCATGGGCAGCACGCTGGACGTCAGCATCGGTTCGGATCAGAGTGAGTTCGCTATGGATGTGCTCCAGGAGTTTGCGCCGGACGCGGTTCGCCTTTTGGGAGACGTTTTGCAACATGCGCGGCTTCCCGAATCCGAGCTGGCGCGCCTGAAAAACGACATGGTGCGGAAGATTGCGCTGCAGCTTTCCGAGCCACAGACTATCGCGGAGATTCGCTTCCGGAAGTTGCTGTACGGCGACCATCCGTACGGCACTATTCTGGCCACCGAGGACGACGCGAAGAAGCTCACGCTCCAGGATGTGAAGGAGTATTACGAAGGGAACTTTGGTGCCCTGCGTTCGCACATATATGTTGCGGGCAAGTTCGACTTGACCGCCGTCAAGAAAGCAGTCGCCGAGACCTTCGGAAACTGGGAGAAAGGGCCGGCGAAGTTGGAAAATGTGCCCTCACCCAAGCCGAATCACGTGCTGGATCTGACCGACCGGCCCGGCGCCCCGCAATCCACGCTGGTCGTTGGCCTGCGCGTCGCACCGCCCGCCAGCCCGGATGCAATTCCCCTAGGGGTCACTAATGCCTTGTTGGGCGGTTCGTTCAACTCCCGAATCACCGCCAACCTTCGCGAAGAGAAGGGCTACACTTATTCGCCCTACAGCGAAATATCCCGCCACTATCACACGGCCTACTGGGCGCAGCACGCCGACGTCACGACACAATTCACCGGCCCTTCACTGAAGGAAATCTTTGGCGAGATTGCCCGCCTGCAGAAAGAACCTCCTTCGGCCCTGGAATTGAAGGGAATTCAAAGCTATCTATCCGGAATTTTCGTGATTCGGAATTCCAGCCGGCAGGCCCTCATCAGCCAACTGCAATTCGTCGATTTCCAGGGACTCGGCGAGGACTACCTGAAGAGCTATGTGCCCAAGGTGAATTCTGTAACCGCTGCCGACGTTCAGAGAATGGCTGGAAAGTACATCAAGCCGGAGGAGATGACCATCGTCGTGGTAGGGGATAAGGCAAAGATATCAGATCAACTTGCGCCCTTTAATCCCACAAAATAAGCGGGGACTTCAGCCCTTTTTCAAGCGGCGGCGGGAAACATCGGCAGGTTTGCTGATGGCTCTCCGCCGTGCTTTTTCTTCATAGAGATTCTGGTCAGCTTCCGCCAGCAATTTCTCCACGCGCTCGCCTTCCCCTAGATAGATGGAAATTCCGATGCTTGCGGAGATGGGTGGCTGTTCCTGATCAGCAGCAAGGGTTTCGCGGATACGCTGGGCGACGCGCTGGGCTTCATCCTCGCGCGCCTCCGGCAGCACCACGGCGAATTCGTCGCCCCCATAGCGCGCGGCGGTATCAATGGCCCGGCAATAGAATCGCAGGATATCTGCAACGCGGCAGAGGGCGCGGCTGCCAACCAAGTGCCCATAGGTATCGTTGATTTTCTTCAGCCCGTCGAGGTCCAACAGGAGCACCGCAAAAGGACGCCCCGTGCGCAGGGTACGCTCCGTTTCCGTGTCCAGCACGTCCAGGAGCCTGCGGTAATTTGCCAGACCCGTCAGCGGATCGCTGGCGGCCAGGTGCCGGACTTTTTCAAAAACGTGCGCAATATCCAGAAGGGCCCCGCCCAACAAGATTGTGTAGCTGGCCACATTCAAGGCTTGCGCGAATACGAAGGGCCCGTCCAACAGCTTCTCCGATTGGCAAGCAGCTAGCTGGGCGGCCAGATTGAGCCAAACGGCGCGGAAGATCGAGTGGTCAAAAGCCGAATCAATAAGATATTTCCGCCGGCTGTAACCAGCCAGCGCCACCAGGAAAATCAATGCGGGCAGAAGATGCAGGGGATTCGGAACGATGGCACTCGGGTGACGCGAAGCCTCCGGCGGGAGCTTGCGCAAAGCCGCCGTGATCAAATAGGTCAATGACAAGACGCCGAACAGAGCCCCCGCGATTTCCAGGCGCGGATGCCGCGAACGCGGCAGAAAATGCTCCACGATCAGCGCCGCTACGAACAACAATGCCAGGAGCAACCGGCTGATCCACCAAGCCGCGGGGGCCCATACAAACCACAGCGTCGATTCGCGCATCCCTTGGAAGAAGAGAACGCTTGAGGCCGTCAGAATCGCGCCAGAGAGAAGGAAACCCGATCCCAGAATGAGGGAAATACGGTCCTGGGTGCCTTGAAACCGGACCAGCGTTACGGCCGCAAAAACAAAGGCGAACAGCCCCGTGGTGATTTGCAGATAGCCCTGAAGGATGGGATTGGGCAATGGAGTAAGCCCGCGCAGCCAGTAGGCAGCCAGGAAAATAAGCAGGAAGCCGCCCACGTGGAGCAGCACCCGATGAACCTGCCGGCGATCGAATCTCAGGGCAAGGTTGCCCATTCTGCATTCCTTAGAACTTCACCGAATAAGCAAAGCTTTCCTAACTATTATTAGAAGCGATTCTTGAGCGGAGCGTTGTGCTCGAAAACTTCTCCTGTGAGCCAAGAGATACCGGCTTTGGCGGTGGCGCGACTGTACCAATGGACAGGATGGCGAGGGGCGAATGGTGCGATGCGGGGCCCTGGGGTCGCGCGGCTTCGTCGTGCGACGCTCCGCGCGCGGAGATGGGGCATTGCGGAACCGTGGGTTCCGACGGTACGAACCATGAAAAAAGACTTGCGCCGGGACCTGTCTTTCCGCAAAATAGCTTTATTGAATCGTTTGAATACAAGAGGTCCCACTTGCCCAGGCCAACCACCACCAGAATAAAGACCGCCAGCAAACGCCAACCAGCTCCTGCCGCGCATACGCTCGCGGAGATTCTCTCCCAGCCCTCAATCTGGAGTGAAACCGACAGGCAACTCCGCGAGTCGGGCGCACTCGAGCGGCTGGCAGCGACGTTTTCTCCCCACAGCCCATGGTTGTTTGTTGGCTGCGGCTCCAGCTATTACCTCTCCCGGCTCATCGCCGCACTCTGGACGAAGCATTTCTACATCCCCGCCACCGGGATTCCAGCCTCCGAACTGCTCTTTGCGCCGGAGGAGACACTGCGGCGGATCGGCGCGGAACAGATCGTACTGATGTCGCGCTCTGGGGAAACCACGGAAGTCCTTCGCGCCGCCGAATTGCTGCAGGCGCACAAGACCGTGCAAACACTTGGGGTCACCTGCAATCCGCAAAGCCCGCTGGAAGCTCTCTGCGCGCACACTTTCAAGCTGGCGTGGGCGGACGAAAAGAGCACCGTGATGACGCGCTCATTCACGGCCATCTTGTTTGCGTTTCAGCGGCTCGGGTTGCAATTCATCGGCGACAACCTGCTCAGCGCCGCCTTGGATAAGTTACCGCAACGCGGCCAGGCGTGGCTCGATGAGTATGCCGGAAAAATCCAGGATTTCGCGGCCAGGCGCAGGTTCGACGACTACGTTTTCCTGGGACAAGGAGTTCATTACTGGCTGGCAGAAGAAGCGGCACTGAAGGTCACGGAGATGTCCTCGTCTTATGCCCAGGTGTATCACTCGATGGAATTCCGCCACGGGCCGCGCTCCATTGCCGGGCCAAATACGCTAATTACTCTGTTTGTTTCCGAGGCCGCAGCGGAAGCAGAAACCGTGCTTGCCCCCGAGTTGAAGGAATTGGGCGCGGCCATCTGCGTGATTGCCAACCGGGCCGTCCCGGACCTCTGGAACTGCTGCGATTTGCCCATTGAACTCGGACTGGACGTGCCGGAGTTTGCAAGATACGCTGTCACCGCCATCCCTGTGCATCTCATGGGAACAGCAGTCGGTCTGCGCAAGGGGCTCAACCCTGACGCACCAAAGAATCTGACGCGCGCCGTGGTTCTTTCTTCAGACGGGAACCGTCCGGCGAAAAGGAGAGGTGCTTGAGCACGAACGCCAGCACCACAAACACGGGACCTCGCCTGCGGCGCACCCTCACACTTCGAGACCTGATTCTCTACGGCATCATTGTGATTCAGCCCGTTGCGCCCATGTCTGTATTTGGCGTGCTCAGTCAACGCGGCAGGGGCCACGTGGTCACCGCGATTCTCATCGCTATGGTGGCGATGCTGTTCACGGGCATCAGCTACGGCCGCATGGCGCGGGTGTACCCCAGCGCCGGCTCGGCCTTCACCTATGTGGCGCAGGAGGTCAATCCCGCATGGGGCTACGTCACCGGGTGGAGCATGGTGATGGACTACATGCTGAACCCGCTGATTTGCACGATATGGTGCGCGGAACAGACTCACCAGTTCGCGCCCGGTATTCCCTTATGGGGGTGGAAAGTTTTTTTCGCCCTGGTGTTCACACTTCTGAATATTCAGGGAATCAAGACTTCGGCACGCATCAACACCATCATGGCGATTTTCATGGGTGCGGTCGTCGCAGTCATTTTCGCGGCCGCCGCGCGCTACATACTGGGGCATCCGCACACCGAGGCGGGCTTTTTCACACGGCCCTTCTATGATCCGCGTACGTTCACCTACGCCGGGCTGTTCGGTTGCACGTCCATCGCGGTGCTGACGTATATCGGGTTCGACGGCATTTCCACGCTCTCTGAGGAAGCGGAGAATCCACGCCGGAATATACTGCTGGCCACCGTCCTGACCTGTGTAGTGATCGGCCTCCTCTCCGCCGTGGAAGTGTACGTCGCACAGCTGATCTGGCCCGCGGTAGAAAAATTCCCCGATCTGGATACCGCTTACGTGTATGTTGCCGCGCGCGCCTGGAAACCACTTTTCCCGATCGTCGGGTTTACCCTGCTGCTGGCAAATTTCGGCTCCGGCATGGGCGCGCAGATTGGCGCGGCGCGCCTGCTGTATGGTATGGGGAGGAGTGACGCCCTGCCCAAGTCGTTTTTTGGAGTGGTGGACGAGCGTCACCGCGTTCCACGCAACAACGTTTTATTCGTCGGCGCGGTAGCCCTCCTCGGCGCGTTTCTGCTGTCTTACGAGCGCGGAGCGGAGATGCTGAATTTCGGCGCGCTTATCGCCTTCATGGGCGTCAATCTGGCGGCATTTCTTCGCTACTTTGTGCGGGCACAGGAAAAGAAACTCACCTATTTTGCGCCGCCCGTGCTGGGCTTTCTCATTTGCCTGGCGCTCTGGCTGAATCTCAGCCGCCCCGCTAAACTCTATGGTTCGATCTGGATGGCCGCGGGTATCCTCTTCGGCATCTGGAAGACCAAGGGTTTCCGGGAACAGCTTTCCTTTGAACTGCCTCCCGAGGAATAATCCCAGGTAACGCGGTACATTCAGTGTACGGAGGAAACGCCACCGTGAAACGCAGCCACGGGAAACCCCGGCTCATCACCATGCGGGACGTTGCCAAAGCCTCGGGCTTTTCTCCCGCCACCGTTTCCATTGTCCTGAACAACGCGCCTCTGGCACGCTACATCGCATCCACAACCCGCCAGCGCATTGAAGAAACCGCCAAGCGCATGGGTTATCGCCCCAACGTAATGGCGCGCTTCCTTCGCAGCAAGCGCAGCCAAAGCATTGGCGTGGTGCTGTTTGATAACACGGACCCGTTTTGCACTCCGGTTTTGCGCGGCATCGAGAATGGACTTTATCCCTTGGGTTACCTGCCGATCTTTGCCGATGCCCATAACCAGCGCGATCGTTTTGAGCGTTATCTGGAAATGCTGCTCGAACGTCACGTGGATGGCCTGATTGTTGTGGCCAATTGGCTTCTCATCGATATTAATGTTCTGGCCGACCTGAACAAGCGCGAAATTCCCGCTGCCACCATTGGCTGGGAACTCCCCGGGACTCAGCTGAGCTCGGTGATGGTGGATAACGAGGCAGGAGGACGACTGGCGCTGGAGCATCTCTACCAGTTGGGTCACCGCCGGATCGCCGTCATTCGCGGCCCCAAACGATTGATTGACTCCGCACCTCGCTGGCGAGGCATCCAAAAATTTGCGCAGACCGTGAAGTTCAAACTCGATTCCGGACTCGAGCTTCAACTTCCCGACGTCTTCGATCCCAATTCCAGTTTCGAGCACGGCTTTCGCCTTACGGAGGAACTCCTGCGCGACAAGAAGAAGTTTACGGCGCTCCTGGCTTTCGACGACATCACCGCGCTCGGCGCTATCCGCGCCCTGGCCAAAGCCGGGATTCGTGTGCCGGAAGATTGCTCGGTAATCGGTTTTGATGACGTGGCTATCGCAGGACTTTCCGCGCCTTCGCTCACCACGGTGCGCCAACCGCTCGAAACGATGGGCAACGTTGCTGCGAATATCGTCATGGAGGCGATCAAGGCCGGCCACGAAGACCGCGACTGGTCGGTCGTCTCTCAGAAGCTCCATCCCGAGTTGGTGGTGCGAGAATCAACGCGGTCGATCTGAGTAGAGCTTAACCGTGGATCAATGGATCGCCACAGGATTCATATTGAATCCATCCACTACGACTTCAGGATTCCCGCGCCCGGATCGCTTTTCCGGACGCGCACGGTAGGGCAGGGGCAAAATCGCCCCAGCTCAACGGAGGCGCCGGAAGCTTCGCAGTTGTATCTGCTCAGGCGCCGGGCGGCAAGAAGACTGCCGCAGGGGCAAAAAATTCCACGTCGGGGAGTGGCGTCTTCACCTTTACGGTCTGATACTTCCCTTTCGCGCCGCCAGAGCCCGCAAAGGTAAGCAGGTACTGGTTGCTGAGGTGCTGCGCGATCTCGTCGAAGTTCGGCTTGAGGCTGACTGGCATGCCGGCTCCGAGATAATACGACTCTGCTCCCGTGTCATCGGACAACTTGCCCAGGTTGTTCTGGGCCTTCGTTACATAATAGAGACCGCGGCCATGGTGCCCGGCGCTCGGGTAGTAGATCGTCCAGATGTTGGTGTTCTGCCGCTCCGCCCTTTGAATCACGCCATCGAGATCGGGATAGAAGGCTCCCGACTGCGACCCACGGAAGAAATCGATGCCCGAGGAGATTAGAAGAATGGAGCGGCGGGGGCCGGTTTGTGGCCAACGCTTCAGCATGTCCATGGTTCCCAGGTAGGGACTCGAGCCTATCGCCCCCGTGCCAATGGGAATGCGAAGCGCTTTGGTAGCCAGTTCATGATCTGTGGTGAAATCTTGCGCCACTTGTGTCGAGTTGTTGCGAATATATCCCACCGCGACGTGCGTGGTAGCCGGCTGAGCCATAATGAACTCTTTGAGATCATTCCACTGGCCCGCGGCAGAGTTAACGATGGAGTCATCGATCAGGATGGCAAGGAATAGGTTGTCGTCCGTTTTCCAGTCCACGATTTGCTTGCGCTCCTTGCCGGTGAAAAATTGGACATCATCCTTGGAAATCGTTGGCGCGCCCTCTTTCTTTCCGACCGCTGTCACTGTAAATGTCGCCGTGCCGGACGCAGTCGCCTTGGTTTGCGCTTGGGCGGTCCCAAGAGCGACAAACAGGAGTGCTCCGAGGAACACCCCCAACTTTCCGATTGTGCGATGTTGTTTCATACTTGCTATCCTCGTTTCTTCCTCTCCGTCCTTGATCCCTCTGCCATTTGATGCGGGAATGCGCTTTTTCATATATCACGTCTTCGCTTGAGAAGTGAGGACTTTCGCTTTGCAGCCGCGGATCACGGGCAGCCCCCGTAACCAATTCCGCATCCGTTGTTCTTCGCCAGTCTTGGGTTCCTCACGCTTACGCTACCCTCAAACGAGATGTCTTCGACCATCTCATTCCCGGATACGGCGGGCCGCGGGGACTCCGGCGATGCGGCCACTTCCCATGGTTTATGGATCTATAGACCGTGGCTCGATCTGCTGGTCGGCTGCGGCGCCTGGTCGGCCCCGCTCCTTTTGTTGACGGCGTTTGTCGCCCGTTCGCAGACCGCCGCATGGTCTTTCGTTTTTTATCTGCTCGCGCTGCTGTTCAACTATCCTCATTTCATGGCCACGGTCTACCGGGCCTATCACTCCTACGATGAATACACGAAATACCGTTTTTTTACGGTGCATGTCGCGGTGCTGCTCGCGCTTGCCGGTCTCATCGCTCACCTTTGGTATCCGCTGCTACCCTGGATCTTCACGCTGTACATCTGCTGGAGCCCCTGGCATTACAGTGGACAGAATTTCGGGTTGTTAATGATGTTTGCCCGCCGTGCGGGACTCTCCCCTACCGAAAATGAACGCCGCGCCTTGCATCTTTCCTTCATTGCTTCGTACCTGCTTCTTCTCTTCAGCTTCCAGACCGGCCCATCCGGGGATGCGCTGATACTCTCTCTAGGCCTTCCCGCACGTTTCACGTTACCCGTCAGGGCGATGCTGGCTCTGTTTTTCGTAGCCGCCAGCGCCTGGGCTCTGAGTTCGCTTTCCCGCCGAAGCTCCTGGAAGGCTCTGTTACCGTCCGTCACCCTCGTCCTTACGCAGTTCCTGTGGTTCCTTCTACCTGCGATCATCGAACTGCTGAGCGGCAAGGAAATACCGCAAACGCGGTACTCGAGCGGCATCCTTGCCGTGCTGCATTCGGCGCAGTATATCTGGATCTCCAGCTACTACCAGCGAAAGGAAGCTCGCGCCGCCGGGCAAACTTCCTGGAGCTTTCCCGGTTATCTGCTGACGCTTGTTGCCGGTGGGATTGCCCTTTTCGTGCCCGGACCATGGATCGTAAGCCGCGTATTCCACGCCGATTTTGTTGCCAGCTTTCTGACTTTCACGGCACTCGTGAACCTGCATCATTTCATCCTCGATGGCGCCATTTGGAAGCTCCGTGATTCCCGCATCGCGTCGCTCCTATTGAATGAACGCGGCCCGGGAAAAGAAGTTGCGGCCCATTCGGGTGGTTTCGTCGCTGGCGTGTTTCACTGGCTGGCTGGTCCCAGTCGAGTCGCGCGCGGTCTGCGGATTGGTGCCGTCCTCCTCCTGCTTCTCTGGGGAGGCGTCGACCAGCTTCATTATTACTGGGCCAATGTTTCAGGGAATTTCCGCTCACTCCAGCGCGCCGAAGCCCTCAACCCCAACGACAGTGTTCTGGAGTCGCGGCTTGCGCGAGCTGCGGAAGCAGCGGGCGATCGCGATGCCTCTTTGATAGCGCTGAAGCATGCAGCCGAAGTGAATCCTCGTAATCTCTTCATGCAGCAAGAATATGCGCGCGGACTCATCACTGCCGGGCATGATGCCGAGGCGTACTCCTTCTATCGGCAATTGCTGGCGCGATTCCCCGATAACGCGGATGCCCTGGTGAATTTTGGCCTGCTGGCACATCGCCAGGGCCATGACGTGGAAGCCGTTGACAGTTGGCAGCGTGCTGTTGATGTGGATCCGACACAAACCAACGCGCAGTTGTATTTGGCGCAATCTCTCGCGCAGCAGGGCGAACTCCAGGCCGCTGCGCGCCACTATCGCACCTATCTCGAAATTGTCTCCAAGCATCCCGAGGAACATCGCAACGAGCGGTCCACGGTAATATCTGCGCTCATCAACGTTTCGGATGCGGATGCGGCGGCAAAAAAATTCGGCGATGCGGTTCGCGGCTATCAAGCCGCCGCTCAGTTTGCCGCAAAGCTGGGCGACACTTCCCTGCAAAGCCTTGCGCTCGCGCATGCCGCCGAAGCCCAGGAGGGTGCCGGCGCTATCGCCGCTGCCGCGAGTTCGTTCGAGCAAGCTTTGCGTCTCGATGAATCTATCGGCGAACCGGCAAATGCCGCGGCTGATTGGTTCAATTACGGGCAATTCCTGCATCGCCAGAAGCAACCGGAGCGCCTGGTTTTCGTCTGCTTCCTTAAGGCCGAGGATCTGCTGCGCGCCACGCCCGGCGAGAATCTTTCCGCCATCGTGAAGGCGCGTCAGGCGAGTGAAGCGCGCCTTGGCACCGAAGCGTCATCCGCCCGCGCTCGTTTTCCGCAACTCGTATCAGAAGCTCTGACTCTCACGGTAGCCAACACTCCTGCACCGTAAGCTTCGGTTTTTTCAACGGCCCGCGTGACGCATTTCACCAATCTGGTCTAGAATGGGGCAGCGGATCATTTCCTCTCGCTCCTGTTTCCCCACGGAGGTACAAAGGGCCCATGGCGCTGATGCGCTCGATGTTGCTTGCCGCTTCGCAAAATGTGTGGCTGCGCGAACACGCGGTGAACTACCCATTTGTGCGCCGCAGCGTTTCACGGTTCATGCCCGGCGAAACTTTGGAGGCAGCGCTTGCCGCGGCACAGGCCCTAAGTCTGAAGAATCTCGGCAGCGTCTTTACGCATCTGGGCGAAAACGTCCGCGACCGCGACGAAGCGCGAAAGGTGACCGAGCACTATCTGGAAGTTCTCGACCGCATCCACCGGTTGAATCTCTCTACGGAGGTTTCCGTAAAGCTCACGCAACTGGGTCTGGACCTCGCTCCCGAGTTTTGTTGTGGCAATCTCATGCAAATCATTCAGCGCGAATCGCCCTCCCGCACCGTCTGGGTGGACATGGAAGCAAGCAATTATGTCGAGGCGACGCTGGACATTTACAAGAGCGTCCTGAAGAATCATCCGAATGTTGGCCTTTGCCTGCAGTCCTATCTCCGCCGGACACAAAAGGACTTGGCGGATCTGCTGCCGCTACGCCCCGCCATTCGCCTGGTGAAGGGTGCTTACAAGGAGCCACCGGAAATCGCCTTCCCGAAGAAGGCGGACGTTGACGAAAATTACTTCGTTCTCGCCAAGGAATTGCTGCGCGTGCAATCGGGCGGAGAATGCGCCCGGGCCGCTTTCGGCACTCACGATGTCGCCCTGATTCGGCGTCTGGCGGATTTCGCCGGCCAACAGGGCTACGCGAAATCCAGTCTCGAAGTGCAAATGCTCTATGGCATCCAGCGCGGCGAGCAGGAGCGCCTGGCGCGAGAGGGCTACCGCTCGATCGTTCTCGTGGCCTACGGCTCGTATTGGTATCCCTGGTTTGTGAGGCGACTCGCGGAACGCCCGGCCAATTTGTGGTTCATGCTTCGAAATGTTTTTTCTTCTTAGCTCCAGGAAAGGAAACCAGCATGCGTAAATTCAGTGCTTTTGTTGTCGTGCTCGCCGCAGTGTTCCTCATTGCCGCGCGCACGCCGGAACCTCAATGGAAACCTCTGTTCAATGGAAAGGACCTCACGGGGTGGAAACACGTCGGCCCAGGGAACATGACCGTCGAGAACGACTTAATCCAGACGCACGGAGGCATGGGTCTTCTCTATTGGACCGGCGGCAAGGTCGGCCACTCCCGGATTCGAGTCGTTTACAAGATGCGCGACACCAACGACAATTCCGGCGTGTTCATCCGTATCCCCCTCGAGCCTCGCGAAGAATGGATGCCGGTTCACTACGGCTACGAGGTGCAGATTGACAATCATCCGGAAACGTCCGACGAAGATGAGTACCACATCACTGGCACGCTCTACTCGCTGACCAAACCTCTTGCCAAACCTGGCAAGCCCGGCCCTGAGTGGAATACCATGCTCATCACCATTGATGGCCCGCACACCATCGTCGAACTCAACGGCGTGAAAGTTACCGACTACACCGAAGGGCAGCCCGTGGCCGAGCGCAAATTCGACTTTGAGCCCCAGCGCGGGCGCCGCCCGGATGAAGGCTACATCGGCCTACAGAATCACAGCGACAACGACATCGTCTTTTTCAAGGAAGTGAGCTTGCAACCCCTGCCGTAGATCCAACGATCCGGAGAATCAGTTCGCAACATTTTGGAGGACACTATGAGCAAAAATCCGATTTCTCGCCGTCAGTTCCTGCAAACCAGTGCCGTGACCACCGGCGCCTTGATGACCACCCGCGGCATAGCTCTCGACCCGGCTCGCATTCCCTCTTCTTGGGAGGTCCCGCCAAGCGATCGCGTGCGTTTCGGCATCATTGGCGTGGGCATGCAAGGCAGCGGCCTGCTGGGCACAGCGGTAAGCCTTCCGGGCGTGGAATGCGTGGCCGCAAGCGACCTCTACGATGGCCGCCATGCTCTCGCGAAGGAGATCGCCGGCGCCAAGATCACTACCACGCGGCGGTACAAAGAGCTGTTGGACAACAAGGAGATCGACTGCGTCATTGCCGCCGTTCCCGATCACTGGCACAAACAGGTGTTTGTTGACGCGGTCAGCGCCGGCAAGGACATCTACTGCGAAAAGCCGATGTCGCACAGCGCCGCCGATGGAATCGAGATGGTAAGCGCTGCGAAGAACACCGGGCGTATCACGCAAATCGGTTCGCAGCGCGTCAGCTCTGTGATTTGCGCCAAGGCCAGGGAACTTCTATCGCAGGGTATCATCGGCGACTTAAATCTCGTCGAAGGCTCGCTGGGGCGCAACGATCCCACCGGCGCGTGGGTGTACCCAGTCCCGCCGGATCTTTCGACGCAAACCCTGGATTGGGACACGTGGCAGGGCACCGTTCCGAAACGCCCGTTCGATGGCAAGCTCTTTGCCCGCTGGCGCTGCTGGAAGGAATATGGCACCGGCGTGGCTGGCGATCTGCTGGTACATCTCGTCAGTGGTATGAATTACATGCTCGGCTGGAACGAGCCGCCTACACGGGTCACGTCGATCGGCGGCATTCTCCGCTTCAATGATGGACGCAACATGCCTGACGTGCAGGCCACGCTATATGAGTACGGCAAGATCCCCGTATATCTCCGACTGAATTTGGGATGCGAGACGCCGGAGGTCTACCGCTTCCAGGGCTCGAAGGGAATTTTGGAAGTGACGGAGTACACAATTACGCACTACCCGCAGACGGGAGAGGATACGGCGCCCAGTTACTATGCCTTCAGTTTTCCTCACGACCTGCGCGAAGCGTACATGAAACAGTGGCACGAACAGCACGATCCCTCTCCGGGAAAGGAACCCCTGGCCGAAGGCTTCAACTACAGAGGCGATTCGTGGGACGACTTGCGGCCGCACCTCTGGAATTACTTCCAGGCGGTGCGCACACGGAAGCCCGTGACCGAAGATGTGGTGTTCGGACACAACGCGGCGCTGGCTTGCCACATGTCCAATGAATCGTATTTCCGGAAAAGCGCGGTGACGTGGGACGCCGCTTCCGGCCAGATCAAGAGTTGATCCTCGCGGGAATTCACGGCTTGGATTGCTTGAGAAGGGGGCTGAAACTCAGCCCCCTTGTTTATTTGGCGCGGTGAAATTCGACGTAATCGCGCCCCTTATACAAGCGGTATTTGCCGGCATCGGAGGTGGTGAGCACCTGCAGCGGCACGGGATGCTTGATTTCCTTGTCATTCGTGGATGAGACCTGGAACAGATCGTTGGAGCCCAGATCCATGACCACGAACTTGTCGCCTTCGATAAACCCAACGCCATAGGCGCCGGGCTTCAGTGTCTGCCCAGCGATTTCGAGGGTGACTTCGTTGATGAGATAAGCTTGATACTTTTCACGAATACTTGTGGAGTAACCGGAATTGTCCACCAGACTCGCAAGCACATAGAACCCGTCGGCGTAACGCACGCCGGCTGTGTTGCGGAGTTGCGTGGTGGCGGTCTGGCCACGGAAGAATACCTTCTCCGGGAGAATCTTGGGAGTGATGTCCGCCGCTTTTAATACAGCTTCTTTGGCGGGAGCTGCTTCCATCGGCTTCTGGGCCTGAGCATAGGCCATGCCGGCCACAATCAGCAACAAACTGGCAATCAACACAAGTGCGAGACGTACTCTCATGGGACTCTCCTCCAATATTGTATGGATTCGGTGGAACATTGGATTGTACCTCTTTTTCAGGCAGACCTGAGCAAAACGCCTCGGACGCTTGAGACAGGGGGCGAGTCAAGTCGCCGCGAAGCGGGACGATAACGGCTCGACCATCTTCAGCGGAACGTACGCGCAACGGACTTTGCACTGGCTAAGACGGAGTTGGTCAACGTGGCCAAATAGAAGCGGCGAAGGAATCGGATGGGAGTCCGGGATCAACTGTGATGTGAACGCTGGCGCCAAATCTGACGCCAGGTCAACAAGGCAGCAAAACCACAGCCCGCCAATACTGGAAGCAACGGCACACCCTTAGAAACCAGAAGATACGAAGCGAAAAAGCAAGCCGCGAGAAAGAACTGCCATTTGTATTTCATTTCCAAACCATATACATCCAAGAGATGCCCAAGAGCAAGAGCAGAAATGCAATCGCAGGTTTCTTCAGCGATTGAGTCCAACGCGGCCGGGTTAGGCCCTTGCGCCGGAGCCGGCGGACTTCGGAGAGCTGACGGCGGGCGAGCGCAAGTTCCCACTCGTATCGGGCCAAGTCTAGCGACTTGGCGGTTTCCTCTTCGGCACGGTCAATGATCCGCAGCCGGAAGAGCAGTTCGGCGTACTTGAGCTGGGCGAAGAAATTCTCCGGCGCAATACTCCGGGCTTCTTCGAGCGCGTCCATAGACCGGTAGACGTCGTAGTTCATGGCATGTGCGATGCCAAGGCAGGTGCGCATGTCGGCATTGTCCGGATTCAGCGCGCAAGCTTCCGTGAGCGAGGCGATGAACTCCGCCAACTGCTCCGGCGGGACCGAATGAGGGTCCCGCCAAGGAAGCGCGGGGAAACGATTGGGCCGCAGACGAGGAGCGAGCCCTTCAGGCCTGAGTTGAATTGCTGTGATCATGGTAGCCATTTCATGCGCTCCTCAAGCTTAGGACTTCAGCTCGAATTCCGGATAGGCCAGCGCGCCCATCTCCGGAAGGTCAAGGCCTTCCAGTTCTGATTTGGCGGAAGCGCGTTGCCCAACCAGCAGGTCGACCAGGAAGGCGAAGATGAAGCTGAGCGTGAACACGAAACCCACCAGCGTGGCCACGCCGATCAATTGCGCCACAAGTTGACTCGCGTCACCGTAGAACAGCCCGGTTACGGAGCCGTTCACTCCGTTCCATGAGCCGCCGTAGTTGCTTTTTCCGTCGGCAAACAGACCGAGCGAAATAACACCCCAGATGCCACAGGTCCCGTGCACAGAGACCGCGCCTACCGGGTCGTCTACCTGCAAAACGCGTTCGACGAAGGCAACGGAGAGACATACCAGAACGCCTGCAACCAGCCCAATGATTACGGCTCCCAATGGGTTCACAAACCCGGAAGGGGCAGTAATCGCTACCAGCCCGGCCAGGAATCCGTTTCCCGTCATGGAGGCATCCGGCTTCTTAAACATGAACCACATGTACAGCATGGCGCTGATCATGCCGGTAGCGCTTGCCAGCATGGTGTTCACGGCAATGGAGCCGATGCGCAGGTTGCCGTTGCTCGAAGCTCCGAGGGTCGAGCCGGGGTTGAAGCCGAACCAGCCGAAGGCCAGGATGAGGCAGCCGGTGATGACCAGCACGATATCGTGGGCCAGTATGACCTGTGGCCTGCCCTCCCGGGAGAACTTGCCGATTCGCGGGCCGAGAATCATGGCAATGGCTAAGGCGCTGAGGCCACCCACGGCGTGCACCACCCCTGATCCGGCGAAATCGCAATACCCCTTGCCGAGACCAAAATTGGTGCCGAGATTCGCGAGCCACCCACCACCCCAAGCCCAGTTTGCATAAAGGGGGTACGTGAAGGCCGCGAAGAGGAACGAGGTCACAGCGAAGGCGGAGAACTTCCATCGCTCGACCGCCGCCCCTGTAGGAATTGTTGCTCCGGTGTCCATGAACACCATCTGGAACAGGAAGAGCACCATCACGCCCACGTCGTAGGTTCCCTTATGCATGAGGAACAGCCCGTGCTGTCCGAAGAGTCCGAAGGGTTTGCCGAAAATCGTGGCGGTGAATTCCGCGCTGAGCGGAGCGGTACCACCTAAATTGGCGACAGCGCCCACGCCGCCCATCTGGATGGCGAAACCAATCAGCCAATAGGCAAACATTCCGATGCCATACACGCCCATATTCATCATCATGGTGTGATTGGCATTCTTGGCACGGGCCAAGCCGGTCTCCAGCAGCGCAAAACCCAGCTGCATGAACATGACGAGGTAGCCCGTAATCAGCGTCCAGACAAAATTGACGGCTATTTTGTTTTGCCCCACCTGGTTTGCCAGATCGCCTATCGTCAGGCCCTTTTTGGGGTCACTCACGGTGACGTCGCTTGCATTACCCGTGAGCGAGCCGTCCGGATCGCCTTTGGCGTGCGCGTCTGCCGAGGGCACGGGCGTCCCCGCCAAATCGGCATCTAGAATCGGTTTCGGCGCCGGCGACGCGGGTACTGCAGCCGTTGCCGCAGGAGCCGTTGCGGGGACGGCGGCGGGTGCCTGTGCAAGAGCTAGCGGCGCGATACAGAACACCACGAACAACACCACGAGCAGTCTCTTCGTCGAGTTTTTCATCCTTGCCCTCATCCCTTCTTCCAGATTGCGTTCTTGAGGTAGGCCTTGTTGAGCACACCCATAATTCCAAACAGGCTCAGCGCCAGTCCGATCAGCACTATGGCCAGCCGTCCTCCAACTGAGGAAGTCACGCCCAGACTGATTAAACTAATCACAAATCCCAAAAGCGTCAGGAGAATTCCGACAAGAATCATGGCTCGTTTTCCTCAATTCTCCGCTTGTTCGAGCGGCTTGATTTTTCGAAATATCGCGATCGATCCGGCCAGAAAGGCTGCAGCAACCAGGTAGAGAAGAATGCTTCCTGCGTAAATCGCCCCGGCCAGAGCCGTAAACGCAAGCAAAAAGGCTGTGACCCCAACTGCCTGTGTGGGATTTGCTCCCATTGCTTTTCCCCTCCCTATTTGAATTCAAGCCAGACACCTGCATCCAGAAAACCGAACCAGAACTTCAACTATCGCTTGGGCCCGAAAAACCCGACGAAACCTAGAGCGACCGTATCCTCACTCTTGCTGGAGGCTGGATCGATGCCTCGGTCGAAAAACGGCTGATTCGACCAGTCATGCCGGTACTCGAGGCGCGCGAGAAATCCCGCCAGCATCTTGTACTCGCCGGTGAGGGTGATCTCCTTCAAGTCTTGCGCCCTGCCGGTCGAGAAACCTTCGCTGTCCTTGAACCATTCGATGCGCGGGGTGAAGGACCACTTGCTGGTTGGCTGAAAGTGCAGCGCGCCGGCAATGCCATACCAGTTGGCAGTGGTTTCCGTGATGCTCGTTGTCTCCGAGAGGCTCAAAGGGCTCGTGTTCTGGCCGTAGTCGAAGTTGAGATACGCGTTGAACTTGGTGTTGGGCGTCAACAGCAGCACGCTGTCGTAGAGTTGGCGCCACCCCGTGTTCGTGCCCGGGTTTTCCGGGCCGCCATAATAAGTGTTGGTCCAGGCAAATTTGGTGGTCGTGTATGTGCCCGTAAGTCCCAGCGTTTTCCCGCTGTTGTTGTCCTCGGTGTCGTTCCAGCCGTTTACCAACTGGGCCCCACCGGTGAAGTGCTTGCCGATGGGGAAGGAGGTGCGAATCCCAAAGTGATAATACGGAACGGCCCAGGCAAATAGCAGCGACCGGGAATAGTTCCAGTTGGAATTGGTTTCGATCACTTCCGCCCCGGCGCTGGTCACAAATTGGCCAAGGTCAACCTCAAAGCCCTTTAGGGCCGATGGTTTCAAACTTACATAAGCCTGCTCGACGTTTTGGAGAATGCTAGGCGCATTGCTGGGTTCGTTTGCGTGAACGATCTGAAATGCTCGTCCAAAACCGAAGTCAACCTCGAAGCCTATCGGGTCCGCCGTGTGAGACATGCTGAGCTTGGCCATGTTCAGGCTGAACTGGTTGGCCTTCACATCAAAGTTGTAAAGCTGGTTCGTCATGGAGGCGGGATGGTTGGCGTTGAAGTCAACATAGCCATCCACCAAGCCGCTGAAATCGATGGGACCGATAGACCAGGTCGGCGCAGCCTCGGGAGGAGCAGCGGCAGCGGGGCTCTGCGCCGGGGCCGCGGCGGCAAAAGTGGTCGGGGTGGAAGTCGGAGATGGGGGCTGACCCGGCGCAGAGGACGCAGGCCCTACCGCTGACGGGTTGCCGCGTGTCTCTAATTCCGCTACACGCTTCTCCAATTGGTCAATGCGATCCAGCAATATGCGCTCGCGGGTGTCCTCCGTATTCTGAGCTACTCGAGCTTCGGAATTCGCTGACTGCGTGGTGTTTTCCTGCGGAGTCGTGGGGGACAGTGCCGTCGCCTGTAGGCCCTGAGATGCGCGCGGTGCAGGCTGCTCTGCGGGCGGAGAACTCGTCTGTGCGATGGCGGGCATGCCCGCCAATGACGCTAGTAAGACACAACAGCAGATCGAGCGGATGGTCATTTGGTGTCCCAATGCTTCCCCCACTTCTGGATGGCCTAAGAAAACTACCGAATGTTGCTTGGCGGAGAAATGTAGCGGCGGAGCTGTGGGAATGCCAACGCAAACTTTCTATTATCGAAATCGATAATTTGTGATTGGCGCGGCGGGTAAGTAAGTGCATTATCTCTGCCACAAAGCTTGCCGGTTCCCAGGCGCGGGTGCGCCTCCAGAAGGAAAGAACGTTCCGCCGAGAGGGGAAATGCATGAAGAAAATTGAAGCAATCATTCAGCCGTCGCGGTTTGAGTCCGTGAAAGAGGCCCTGCGGGAAATTGGAATCGAAGGAATCACGGTATCGGAAGTACGGGGACACGGGCGGCAAAAGGGCCACACAGAAACATATCGCGGACGAGAGTACTCCGTGGACCTTTTGCCGAAGGTGAAGCTCGAGCTGGCTTTGCCCGAAGCGCAGACGACGCAGGTCATCAACGCCATCTTGCAGGCCGCGAAGACCGGAAAGATCGGCGACGGCAAGATTTTCATATCAACGCTGGATGACGCCATCCGCATCCGGAACGGGGAGCGCGGAGAGGGCGCGCTCTGAGAGGCAAAATGAGGCGCTCTGACTTCTAACGAGATATACCCATTAAGTTAGATGTCCTGAGTTTATATTTTCATTGAATAATCAAACGTGTCATTCTGAGCAAAGCGCGGAATCTGTTTTTTCTGCCGAATTGAAACGAAGCCAGCTTCCTCTGGACGATAGAAGTACTGTTCATTTTCCGACGAGCCTGTTACTCCTTTGAGGCTGATCTTGCCAAGCTTGTTAGCGTGCTGAAATTATTTCTCGCCTGGATTGACAGGTCACCTGCCCCACGTGTATCAATTGAAGGCGTCAGCCCCGCCCTGAATGCCTTTCGACGCTCCAGCACTTCTAACGGAACACCTTCGAGTGGGGATGGATGCTCAGGGAAAGCTCCAGAAAGGTCCCCATGCGCCGCCATCAATTTCTCCTGATTAGTGCCGCCCTTGCAGCGGCAACTTTTTTTCAAGTCTCACTTGCCTCTGCAACAACGCCGCTGACCATCACCAATCTCCGCTGCGAATATAAGTCCAATCCTGTTGGAATCGATATACTAAAGCCCCGGCTTAGTTGGGAACTGGTTTCCTCGGAACGCGGCACGCTCCAGGCGGCTTACCAGATCCGCCTGGCCGCTTCCGAGCAGAACCTGACGAAGAACAAACTGCTGTGGGATTCCGGCAAGCAAATCTCGAATGCCTCCATTCAAGTTGTTTACCAGGGACCGGCACTCGAAACCGGCCGCCGTTACTACTGGCAGGTCCGCGTGACAGACAATCTGGGACGCACCTCGGATTGGAGCGTTACCGCTTTCTGGGAAATGGGTCTCCTCCACGATGCGGACTGGCAAGCGCGCTGGATCACTCCCAATCTTCAGGAAGACATCTCGAAATCGAATCCCGTGCCGATGCTCCGCCGTGAATTTCAGGTGCAGAAAGACGTTGCCAGCGCCCGCCTGTACGCATCGGCCATGGGACTCTACCGACTGGAGTTGAATGGAAAGCGAGTCGGCGATCAATACTTCACGCCTGGCTGGACCGCGTACGATTTTCGCTATCAATATCAGTCGTACGACATCACGGCGGATTTGAAGCCTGGTGTGAACTGCCTGGGTGCTTTGTTGGGAGACGGGTGGTTCCGCGGAAATATGACTTGGGACAATAGGCGAAATTCGTATGGCACGCGGCTCGGATTGTTGGCGCAGCTCGTGATTACGTACAAAGACGGCAAGAAGCAAGTCGTCAGCTCAGACGAAAACTGGAAGGCGGCGACGGGCCCCATCCTGCTTTCGGACATCTACGATGGAGAGACGTATGATGCGCGTTTGGAGCGCGCAGGCTGGAGCGCCCCAGGCTACGATGACAAGGATTGGAAAGGCGTTTCACTGCTCGAATCCCCAAAGGCCAAGCTGGTTGCCCCCGCCGGCCCGCCCGTGCGTGAAATCCAGGAACTCAAACCCATAAAGATTCTGAAAACTCCCGCCGGCGATACGGTCATAGACATGGGTCAAAACATGGTTGGCTGGGTGCGCTTTCATGTGACGGCGCCTGCGGGCACAACGATTATTTTGAGACACGCAGAGGTTCTGGACAGCGCTGGCAATTTCTACACGGAAAATCTGCGTTCCGCGAAGGAGACCATTCGCTATACCACAAAGGGCCAGGGCGTGGAGAGTTTTGAGCCGCACTTCACTTTTCAGGGATTCCGTTATGTGGCGGTGAGCGGCTGGCCCGGCGAACCCGCACTCGATGACTTCACGGGCGTGGTGGTCCATTCCGCTATCCAGCCCTCCAGTACTTTTGAAACTTCCAATGAGCTGCTGAACCAGCTTCAACACAACATCATCTGGGGTCAAAAAGGAAATTTCCTCGACGTCCCCACGGATTGCCCGCAGCGGGATGAGCGCCTCGGCTGGACGGGTGACGCCCAAGTCTTTGCCCGCACCGCTTCCTTCAATCACGATACGGCCGCGTTTTATACCAAATGGCTCAAGGATGTCGCTCTCGATCAGGAGGATGACGGCGCGGTCCCTTATGTCATTCCCAACGTGCTGTCGCATCGCACACGCAAGGGAGAGGCCGCTTCAGCGGGTTGGGCCGACGTTTCAACCGTCGTGCCGTGGACAATGTATCTCTCTTATGGTGATCACCGCATTCTGGAAGAACAATACCCGAGCATGAAAGCCTGGGTGGAATATATGCGGCGCGAAGCAGGCGGTCGCTATATCTGGAGCAGCGGCTTTAGCTTTGGTGATTGGCTGGCTTTCGCCACGACCGATCCCGGTTATCCAGGGGCAACCACAGACAAGGATTTGATTCAGACCGCTTACTTCGCGCGGTCCACGGCAATTCTGCAGCAATCTGCGCAAGTCCTCGGCAAAACGGAGGACGCCACTACCTACGCTGTCTTGCTGGAAAAAATCAAAGCTGCGTTTCAGAAGGAATTTGTTACACCGAATGGCCGCCTTTCCTCCAACACCCAGACGGCTTATTTGCTCGCACTAGCTTTTGACCTTTTGACCGAATCCCAACGGAACGGTGCCGCGGAGCGCCTGGCGCAAGACGTCCGCAAATTCGGGCATCTCACCACGGGATTCCTCGGCACGCCACTGCTCTGCCAGGTCCTCAGCGACTACGGCTATCTCGATGAAGCCTACGTGCTTCTGAACCGCAAGGAGTATCCCTCATGGCTGTACCCCGTAACGAAAGGCGCAACGACCATCTGGGAACGCTGGGACGGCATCAAGCCCGACGGCTCCTTCCAAGACAAGAGCATGAACTCTTTCAATCACTATGCCTACGGCGCGATCGGCGAATGGATGTATCGCGTTTCGGCTGGCATCGATATTGACCCGCAACAACCCGGCTACAAGCACATTCTGATTCAGCCACGACCCGGCGGCGGATTGACGTTTGTAAGAGCATCTGTGCACAGCATGTATGGACAGGTCGGCAGTGCGTGGGAAGTCAAAGACGGCAAGTTCACGCTTCACGTGGAAATCCCGACCAACACGACGGCCACGGTGCGTCTGCCCAAGGCCAAATTAGAGCAGATCACCGAAAACGGAGCGCCGCTCCAGACAAGCCCCGGCGTTTCCCACGCGCTGCAATCGGAAGACGCCGTCACCGCGGAGCTCGGCTCTGGCAACTATGTGTTTGAGTCGAAGTATGAGTAGTGGCGATTCAGGCAAGCGGTTTTGAAATTGTGCCGCCTTGCGGTCGTTCGGGTTGCCACCGGCCGCTGGCTTTCAGGCTGCGCGAAATTTCATGGAGGGAAATCCCGTGCTTCGCAATTCACGCTCGTCAAGTCTTTGCGCCCGTAACCCCAATAACCCGGCCTGGCGCATCGTCTTTGTTCTGGGCCTCGGACTTTGCGTGCTCCTCCCGACGTCACGAAATGCAGCCCTATTCGCGGACGAGACCACAACGCAACCTTCCACAGTGCTGGCTGCAGTGGATCACCGGCATACCGTCAGTCTGGATGGCGCGTGGCATGTGATCGTCGATCCGTATGGAAACGGTTTGTACGACTCGAATGGAAAAGCCCGAAGCACCGGCTTTGCGCGCAATCTGGCGCAAACCGATTCCACAGGCCCCATCGAGTACAACTTCGCAAAGTCTCCCACCCTGCAAGTTCCCGGAGACTGGAATACCCAGCGCGAGTCACTACTGTTCTACGAAGGGCCTCTCTGGTACGAGAAGGATTTCGAGTACCACAAGACCCCGGGCAAGCGTGTTTTCCTGCACATTGGAGCGGCAAATTATCGCTCCTATCTCTGGATCAATGGCCACGCTATCTGCGAACACGAAGGAGGCTTTACCGGATTCGATTGCGAAATCACGCAAGCCCTTAAAGATGGAAGCAACTTCGCCGTCATCGCCGTGGACAGCACCAGACTCGCCGATGGCGTGCCTACACTGAAGACGGACTGGTGGAATTATGGTGGCCTGACACGCGAAGTCTCGCTTGTCGAAGTTCCAGACCGCTACATTGATGAGTTCGATCTTCATTTGAAGCGGGGAACGCGAGATGAAGTCGAGGGCTGGGTGCATGTTGTTGGCGCGCCCACTGGATCAGAAATCAAGGTCACTCTCGATAAAGATGGGCAGGCCACCGGCACCACGGGCAAAACGGAGGCAGACGGTAAAGCCCAGATTCATCTCGTGGATGGCAAGCTGCAGCTTTGGTCGCCGGAACACCCGGTGCTCTACCGCGTGATCCTGACGGCGGGAGAAGACCGGTTGGAAGATGAGATGGGGTTCCGCACCATCGAAACGCGCGGAACACAAATACTTCTGAACGGCCAGCCAATTTTCCTGAAGGGCATTAGCGTGCACGCCGAGGCTCCCTATCGCACCGGCCGTGCATTCAGTGAGCAGGACGCCGAAACACTGCTCGGTTGGGTTCATGAGCTGGGAGGAAACTATGTCCGCCTGGCACACTATCCGCACAGCGAGCATATGACGCGGCTTGCGGACCGCATGGGCATCCTGGTGTGGTCGGAAATACCCGTGTACTGGGCATGTCACTTCGAGGACCCCGTGGTGCTGAGCAAGGCGGAGTCGCAATTATCGGAAATGATTCGCCGCGACCGCGACAAAGCCTCCGTGATTCTGTGGTCCGTCGCCAATGAAACGCCTGCCACTCCTCCGCGCACGACCTTTCTTACAACGCTGGTGCGCGACGTTCACCAAGTGGATTCCAGCCGCCTGGTCACGGCAGCGCTGCTGGTTCGCACTGAGGGGAACACAAAAATTGTCGACGATCCGCTGGGCGAGGCCCTGGACGTGCTTGGAACCAACGAGTACGTCGGCTGGTATGAACATACGGCCGCCGATGCCGATCACACTCAATGGGATATTCGTTATCAAAAGCCGCTCATCATGAGCGAATTTGGCGGCGGAGCGAAGGCCGGCTTGCATGGTGATGCTTCCACCCGATGGACAGAGGAATTTCAGGCCAATATCTACGAACATCAGTTCGTCATGCTGAATCAGATACCGCAATTGCGGGGGCTGAGCCCGTGGCTGCTGATGGACTTCCGCTCGCCGCTGCGGCTGCTGCCGGGAATACAGGACTATTACAATCGCAAGGGACTCGTCTCCGAGGATGGCCACAAGAAGAAAGCCTTCTTCGTCTTGCAGAAGGCCTACACAGAAGACGCCATCGGGCATGCTCAGTAATTGCGTCCATCTTCCGCAAACGGTGGGGCAGCCGGATCCCGGCAGTTCCGTTCCGCATGAACTTCCCGGTTCGTTGAGATTTCCCAAAATGCCATGAAATCTTGCCAATTCTGCGGTAGGATTTGGCCATGACTTTACCAACTCTTTCGCGCCGCAGATTTCTGACTTATTCCGCAATCCTTCCGTGGGCCTGGAATGTTCGCGCCGCAACTTCCATTCCCGTTGGACTGGAACTCTATTCCGTTCGCGAGGAACTCAAACGGGATCCCCAAGCCACGCTGCGAGCCGTGGCTGGGATGGGTTACCAGTGCGTGGAATTCTACGCGCCGTATTTTGATTGGACCGAGAGCCAAGCAAAGGAAACGAGAAAGCTCCTCGACGATCTGGGGGTTCGGTGTTTTTCGACGCACAACGACAACTCATTCTTCAGCAAAGAAAAGCTCCCAAAGGCACGCGACTTCAATTTAATTCTGGGCAGCAAGTATATGGTCATGGCTTCAGCGCAACCGAAGCCCGGCCTTGATGGCTGGAAGGCGGTGGCCGAGACGCTGAATCTCGCGGCCGAACAATTGGAATCAGCGGGATTGAAGACCGGCTATCACAACCACCAAGCGGAGTTCACTCCGTCCGCGGATCTGCCCATGAAGGCGCGGCCAATCGAGATTATCGCGAAGAACACGAAACCCACGGTCATGCTGCAACTGGATGTGGGCACGTGCGTGGAGGCCGGATCGGACCCAGTCGCATGGATTCGCGCAAATCCGGGGAGAATTCGTTCGCTCCATTGCAAGGATTGGTCGCCGGACCCGGCGAAGGCATATTCGGTTTTGTTCGGCGAGGGCGTTGCGGACTGGAAAAACATTTTCGCGGCTGCAGAGAGCGTGGGCGGACTGGAGTTCTACCTGGTGGAACAGGAAGGCAGCCGGTTCTCGGAACTGGATACAGCCCGGAAGTGCCTCCAGGAGTTTCGCACGCGGCATCCGAATTGACCCCATCCATGAACTCAGATGGCGGTTCTTAGAGGAGGAAACTTGGTTTTCTCCGGCTTAGGGATTTCCGCCCCCCTTGTGGCGTCTTGCGGGCTTCCCGGCCCGCAGGCGCGTTCCTAAGCCCAGCGAAGCATTCCTGCCTCTCTCAGCCTTCCCAATGGCATTCTCATTGCAGGAATTAAGTGGTCGGGGCGAGTGGATTTGAACCACCGACCTCCTGGTCCCGAACCAGGCGCTCTAGCCAGGCTGAGCCACGCCCCGACAGCCAACCCGGAGTGACATCACCATTCCGGGCTGAACTTCTAGGTTAGCACAGCTTGTCCGCGTGGTGCCAGGAAAGGGCCGCGGCCACATGGCAAGCAGCACCCCAACGGCTAAGAGGAAAACCGCCGGGAAGCTCGAGCCTCCCGGCGGAATCGAGTCCCTGGCGATCAGAACGAGAGCCGCAAGGCCAACTGTATGATGCGCGGGTCGTACGTTGTAGTGATCTGCCCGAGTTGCGAACTGGTCATATTAGTGCCATTTCCACTGATTCCCGGGTTTTCGAAATTCGCGTGGTTGAAGAGGTTGAAGAACTCCGCACGGAATTCCAGTTTCAGCCGCTCGCTCAGCGTGGTGGTCTTGGAAAGCGCCAAATCAACATTGACGTAGCTCGGCCCCCTGAAGTAATTGCGCGGCAAAGTGCCATACGTCGCCAGAGAGGGGTCGGCAACCACCTGGGCGCTTGTGGGCAAGCAGGTGGAATCAACAACCGTTGTGCACCGATCCTGCGACAAACTGTTCGGGTCGAACCAGTAGTTGCCAATTCCATTGCCAAAATCCTGAGCTTTTCGAGGATCTTGTGGGCTCAGAGAGCCAACAATATTGGGATGCACGTTGTATGGATCGCCCGCACCAGAAGGACCCTCGGATCCGGGATCGTATCGGCCGCTGAGGCTCGCGTAGACGTCGAAGGGCAAGCCGGAACGCCAGGTAACAATGGGAAACAGACTCCACCCGTGGGTCAGACGATTGGGGCCCGACTTCCACATGTTATCGAAAGGAAGGTCCCATCCACCGCTAAAGGTGATGCGATCCCGAACGTCCTGGTCGCTCGAGCCGCGGTACAAATCTGGATGGTAGGTTGGAACAGTGCTGCTTCGCTGGCGAAATCCAGAGGCATTGTCGATGCTGTGGGCGAACGTGTAGGAGAGACTGAAGTAGGTGCGGCCGAGCGAGCGTGAGTTTGAGATCTGTTTCGTGAGGCTTACTTGCAAGCTGTTGTAACTCGCTTTGGCAATGTTTCTGAATTCAGGCATCGTCGCAAAACTGCACAACTGATTGCTGTCCGTTACTCCGGACGTGCTGTTCCCGTCGCGATCTTCGCAAACGCTATTGCCCGGCGTCAGATTCAGAACGCGATCCGTCGTGCCCAGAACGAACGGATTGATGTCCTGAAGTGATGTCAAGCCATGCGAACTGCTCCCGACATAGCCTACTTCGAGTACGGTGCCCGTAACGAGTTCATGTTGCACGCTCAGATTGTATTGATAGGTGTAAGGTGTTCGGAGATGGGGATCCACGATGTAGACCGAACCCGCCGCGTTGATCGGCAGAAACCCCGCAGTTGCAAAGTTGAGATCCGATTGAGGCGGCTTGGATGGGAACGGATTCGGAACCAGAGGGTCCGAGTTGGGAAACGGATCAGACAAGTACGGAATTCGTCCGGGAAATTGACCCACGACATAGTCGAAAAGGGGCGCTGTGGAGGAGAAGAACGGTGGCTGACCGTTGAACTGGAGGTTGTCCTCTCCCTTCAACACATCGTAGAAAACACCGAACCCGCCGCGAACGCTGGTCTTCCCGTTACCCCGGGGATCCCACGCGAATCCAATACGGGGAGCCCAGTCGTTCTTGTCTGGAAAATTGACGCCGACGGGAGCGCCTTTGTCACCTGGAAAAACCATACCAACGGGAGCCCCAGTGAAAACCGTCGATTGTAATCCCGGAATAACGGAAAATGAGCGGCCTTTGGTGTCCAGTTTCGGCTGGTTATATTCGTACCGGACGCCGAGGTTTAGAGTCAGCCGCCTCGAGATTCGCCATTCATCCTGGAAAAACCCGTAGGTAGCCTTGCTTCGCACGTTGGAAGGCGCATTGGGATATTGGAAGAACTGGCTAGGTGCGCCAAGAAGGAAGTCGGCGAGTGGCGTGCCTGAACCTGAGCCACCCTCATAGAAATCAAATTCTCCGTTAACGTAATAGGCGTAAACCGTGTTGTTCTGGTAGGCGGAGATGCCGCCACCTATCTTGAAATTGTGACGTCCATGAATGTAGGAAACTGTATCCGTGAGGCCAAACGTGTTGTTGGCAAACGTGGTGGGTCCCTTTTCACTGAAACCAACCAGCAACCCGCTGTCAAACCACAAGTTAGGAGGACCCGTTGGCAAGTCGGAACTGATGTTGATACCCAAGTCCGCGTAGGTCGGCAATTTACTGCCCGGAAAGTCCTGTTGGTGATAGTTCCTTTGCGTAAATGCGCGCAATTCATTTACCAGGTTCGGTGTAATCGTCCGCGAATAATTGCCGCTCAAGAAGTAGTTATTGGTGCGGCCCACATCAGGGAATCCCGGCACGGTAGCGAAATTAAATGGGTCAAGAGTGGGATTGCGGTAACCTCCCAGCGTAATCGAGAGCTTGTCCTTCTCGGAGAACAACAAGTCAAACTTCATAGTCAGTTCGTTCGAATTATCCGTATGAGCGCCTTGATAGTCGGCTTGTCCATTTGGATTTGTCGGAATTAAACCGGCAGCGATATATTTTTGTGCCACAGGGTCGATTTTTGTAGGATCAATGATGCCTTTCGCCGCGAGGGTCGGATCAGACTGAAAGTACGTGTTTCCGGGTCCAGGAACCCCATAGTTGCCGTTTGCGTCCGTGTAGCAGCCGGTGCCATCGGGGAAGTACCCCGTTAGAAAACAGACGACGTTAGGATCATAGGTAGTCGGATTGGGATTGCCATCGGGCATGGTGTCGTTAATTGTGTCTGATTGAGAGAAATCGCCGTTCAATTGGGCGGGAGTGTATACCGTATTTGAACCCGTAGTGATTTGGGAACTGAGACGCTGCCCCTGGTAACCGACGAAAAAGAAGAACTTATCCTTCTTGATTGGGCCGCCAAACGTGCCGCCGTACTGGTTGCGCTTCAGGACGTCACGCGGCAATCCATTGACTTTATTAAAGAACGTGTTGGCATTGAAAGCGTCGTTTCTCAAGAATTCGAAACCACTGCCATGGAACTCGTTGCTGCCCGACTTTGTCACCACGCTGATAATGCCGCCACCATTGCGTCCGTATTCAGCGGAGTAGTTGCTTTCGAGAATGCGGAACTCCGCAATCATGTCGGGATTGGGATTCAAAACCACACTGTTGTCCAGCAGGTTGTTGTTCACGGATCCATCGAGTAAATAGGTCACGGAGTCGCTGCGCCCGCCGGCGATGCTGTAGCTGCCCGCCGCGCCGGAGTCGCTATTCGTTTCCGTCACGCCGGGTTGCAGCGCCGCCAGATCCAGAACGTTGCGGCCGTTGAGGGGAGCGCGCTGAATGGTCTCGCCAATAACGCTGCTGCCGATCGTCTCGCTGACTGTTTCGACGTTGGCAGCCTGGCTGGTTACCTCGACCACTTCGCTCTTTTGCCCGATGGCTAACTTCGCATCGAGCCGCAACGACTGGTTGATTTGGAGCGCCTGGTGATCGAAGACCTGTTGCCGGAAGCCTTCCTTCTCCACCGTCACGGTGTAGGCGCCGATGGGCAGTGACAACACTTGATAGAAGCCTTCCCTGTCGGTGCTGGTTACCGCAGAAACCAAAGTCTTGTCGTTCGTGACGGTCACTTTGGCGTCGGGGACAGCCGCCCCGCTTGGATCGCTGACATTGCCAATGATGCGGCCCGTGGCATCCTGCGCCTGGACCGCCGTACCGCAGAACATGAATGCAAACGAAAAAATAAGTGCGAGAACGCTAATCCGATATTTCACAGTGCTGCCTCCAATTAACGACCGGGTTCCCCGCCTCATGAGCTTTGCCCGTGCGCCTTCACACCAAGCAGAACGCGCCCAAAACACAAACTGGCGCCGGCAACAGAAACACTTTTTCTGCCAGGGCTCATGCATAAAACGTTCTTGTCCGCGATACAGAATTGGAGAGGCGGAACTTCCCGGAGACTCGTCCATCGAAAGTTGCCCGGCAGGGGAAAATCCACACACAGACCTAGGCCTACCCAAGCAACCTCGTTCCACCACGGACATTCTCGGAATTTGCCAAATTCTTCGCCAAATTGCGTCTGGTGTCAAGGATTGTTCTATGGATGGAAAGAATCTGATTTGCAAATGCTTTTATCGCCGTGGATGCTTCCCTCGGGATCGTGTAAATGGCCGTCCTCACCAGAACTCGCCCAAATACAAAGCCGCCGGGAACATGTTGTCCCCGGCGGCTTGTTTTGCTCGTGTGGCGAGTTCTAAAAGCTGTAGCGCAGTGCGAACTCCATCACGCGAGGCTTGGTTAACGTGCCCGAGTAGAGTCCAATTGTGCTGGGATCCGTGAACGCGCTGTTATTGGTCAGGGTCCCGGCGTCGAATCGAACAGAGTTGGTCAGGTTATAGGCGTACGCGCTGAATCGCAGAATTTGCCGCTCGGTAATGTGGAAGTTTTTATTGATGCCCGCATCAATCCCAAAAAAGCCCTGGCCCCTGAAGTTGTTTCTCTGCCCGGATTCGCCAGGGTAGGGAAGCCGCAGAACCGAGCCCCAGTACCCACTGGGATCAGCCTGTCCGGCGGCGCCGATATTAAACGCATACGGCAGTCCCCCTACGTACGTCAGGCCTTGCTGGATGTGGCCGATTTGCACAGCCTTGCCTTCAATTTCAAAGTTCGTATTGTAGGTTCCGCCAGCGTCCACGCTGAAAGGAAACCCGCTGGTCCAGCGATAAATGCCGGCAAGTTCCCAACCTCCCAGCAGGGTGTCAGTGAAACGGTTCCAGTCGTGCCCGAACCGGCTGCCTCGCCCGAAGGGCAGATCATAGACCCAGTTGGAATTGATCTGGTGGCGCAGGTCGAAATCGGAAGGCCCGCGCATTTGCGCGGGGTCCCACGTATTGATAATGGCGCTCAACCCGCCGAATCTTATTGCGCGTTCCGCGTCCGATCCTTCATCGATCGACTTGGAATACACATAGTTGAAGTCGAACTGCAGTCCATGCATTTGCCGGCTGCGCAGCATGAACTGGCCCGCGTTGTACGAGCTGTTGCCGATGCTGGACCAGCCGTAGAGTGCCGAAAACTCTGTGTTGTAGAAAGCGTAGGGGGTGTCCACTCCGCCGATATTGGCGCACGCCGGGAAGCAGTAAGAATCGAAGATGTTCACGAAATTGGATGCGCCAAACGTAGAGGACCCCCAATTGCAGTAGAAGAGTTCATACATCGCCTGCGTGGCCGTGGGATTTTCAACACTGTCCTGCCCCGGTGCGCCTCCGCAACTGAAAAGTCCTCCCGTAGGAGGGTTGGTAACTCCGGCAGCATTCAGAAAAAGGTCCTGCCAGTACGGCATTTTCGGGACTTGAGAAACCGGAGTGTTATTTTGCGCCAGCTTTGCAAATGCGGTGGCCGCGGTAAAGTAGTCCACGCCGGACTTGGGATCCTTCAGATTGAGAGGCATGGCGAGGTCCCGCTGCTGAAGCAATCGACGGCCGAGCCGGCCGACATACGCGGCTTCAAAGGTCAACCCGCCCGGCAGTTCGCGCGTAATCGAAAAATCAATGGTCTCTGAGTAAGGCGTTCTCAGTTTATCGTCAAAGCCCCAGGTAATTTGTTGCAAAGGATTCCCCTGAGTGCTGACGGGTGGTGTGTAAGGGAATGGCGCCATCGGGGCCGGATTAAGAAGCAATCCATCTTCACTTGCACTCGGAATCTGATTCAGCGCAGTAAACCGGGCACTTCCGTCCAAGGTCTGCACTGAGGCCGGATTGCCTACGACAGTGTTCAATCCGAAGGCGCCGTTTTGGTCAAAGGTATCGACCAACCCCGTTCCGAAATGATCGTAGACGATACCGAATCCGCCGCGAATCGAGGTCTTACCTGCACCACCAAAAAGGGCCTTGAGCAGCCCTTCGGAAGAGGGATTCGGGGAGTAGGCAAAGGCGAGTCGTGGTCCCAGATCTCTGTAGTCCCAGGGCCAGAAGGGCTTTTTGCCATTGGCCTGACCGCTGGGACTATAGGTGATGGTCTCGTCAAACGTCTGGCCCTGCGCCATGGCGATCGCGCGATTGTTCACGAACTGGTTCAGGCTTTGGTTCGGAGAGACCTGATTGCCATTTGTTTCGAAGACAGGTTCCAGAAGCGAGTAACGCAGACCCGCAGTGATCGTCAAATTCGGGGTCACCTTCCAGGTATCCTGGACATAAAAATCGGATTCCCATGAACGGAAGTTCTTGGAAACTAACGTATTTTGCGGGATTTGCTGGGCCTGGGCGGTGCGATTGTACTGGCCCGTAACGTCGGTGACCAGTCCAATGACATTCACGATCGCATAGTTGTACGGATTGGAGTTGTTGGGATCCACCGCGGGAAAGTTCCAGCTGCAAGATGCAGGTGGGCTGGTTTGATCGGTGGCGCACGACGGATCGAAGCTGCCTCCTCCGCCTGCAGCTCCCGCTGCCAGCCAGTTAGGATTTGTGCTGGCATAGTTGATATTGGCGATGTCTGTCGTCCGCGAGTTAGTGATGCGTCGAATATTCGTCCCAAACTGCAGCGTGTGCCTTCCTTCGGTCCACGTGACATCGTCAAGCCAGTTGTACACCGGGATGTGAAACTTCGTGGTATAGGAAGTGGATGGTGAATCGGAATGGACGCTCGGATGCAGGTCGTCGAAATATCGGAAAGTGACATTTGGCCCGTTCTCGATCCCGAGATTGTCCTGGCTTTGCCGGGTAAGTCCAAAACGAAGGCTATTGCTAAGCGAACTCGAAAACGTCGCCGTATAGCCTGCGGCTATCGCCCGGCTGGTATCTCGAATAATGTTGTTCGGAGGGTCGCCGGGGAACTGCGGCGGCTGGGCGGTTTTGTCCGTTTGATAATTCCCGCGGAGGAACAGGCGATGAGTCCCCGCATGGTTCAGGTTGTAGTCGAGTCTCGCGATGGTGGTGTTCAGGCGCGTGGGATTTGGCGCGGAGAAACTGTAGCAACTGATATTGAATCCGTCGGCATTGGAGCAGGCCGACGAATTCGCCGTGGGGTATTGCTGGAAGACCCCTGTTCCTTGCGCGTTGGCAACGAACGTATTCACGCCCGGCCCGTTTGGGCAAGATCCATTCGGAAAATTCGGAGCCGGCGTGCTGCAGTTCGGATCCATTTGAGCAATCTGCGTGGGACCCACGGCGTATGCTCCCGCTGGCGCCGTCCACGATGTCGTCAAACCTTTCACGGTATTGCCGGTGCATGCGGTTGGGTCGGCGCAGGGATAGAACACCACTCCATCCTGAAGGTTGGGAGCGGGTACGTTACGTTGCACCTGTTGATTCTCCGCGAGCCTCTGCCCCTCGTATGTGCCGAAGAAGTAGAGCCGATCTTTGATGATCGGTCCGCCAAGAGATCCGCCAAACGTGTTACGAATCACTTTACCCGGAACATTGGGCAAGCCATTCGATAACTCGGTCTGCTTATTGAACCAGTCATTCGCCGCAGTGACTGTGGGACGGTTTTGTTCATACAGCGAGCCGTGGAACGTGTTCGTGCCGCTTTTGGTGACTAATGTGACTTGTCCACCGGAGGAGCGGCCCTGATCGGCGTTATCCCCGATTGTGGTCACGCGAAATTCTTCAATCGAATCCAGCGTGGAGCGCACTGCGCCCTGGAAGGCCGTCCCAAGGGATTGCTGGTTGTTGTCCACACCATCCAGCGTGATATTGGCTTGGTCGCTGCGGCCACCGTTCAGCGCGCCGTTGCGCGTGTCAACGATGTCTGTAGGATTGGCGCTTGCAATAAATGTGACTCCGGGCTGCAAGCTCAGCACCCCGGCAGCGTCACGCCCCTCGAACGGCAGCGCCAAAATCTGTTTTGATTCAAAGGTGTTGCCCAGGGTGGCGTCCTGAGTGTTGGCCGTCTCTGCTGCGGCTTGCACCTCCACGGTCATCATCCCCGAGGCGATCTGCAGCTGCACGTCGCTCGTGGCAGGTGTTGAGACCAACAGCGACAATCCCGACTTCTTAAGAGTCGCAAACCCAGGTGCGGTTACCGTCAATACATAAGTGGCCGGCCGCACTTCCTGGAACTGGTAGTAGCCGGCTTTGTCGTTTGGGTGTTCAGGTTTACGCCGATCTCGGCGCTCGTGAGTGTCACCTGTGCGTCGGGGATGACCGCGCCGTTCGGGTCCATAACCGTTCCCCGCAGGGAAGTCGATCCGGTTTGTGCGAATCCAGGGGTGAGACAGAACAAGAGAAAGAAACCAAGGCAAAACAACGAACCAACGCGCTTCATAAATCATCAACCTTTCTCCCGACCGCCACGGCAGTCAGTGGTTCCTTTGAGAGGTACGCCGTTCAATTACTTCGACTCGACCCCTCGCACTCCTGACCTTGGGCCACCACGCCGCAAGAGCAAAATGTAGTTCCAAACACGATTCCAAGAATGTTGATCAGGCGCTGCACTTCGCTACCCCCAGAAAACCAGGCCGCCCCTTTCCCGATGATCCGTTGCCTCTACGCGCCCGCACAACCAGCCACTGACCGAAATACAGACTGGCGCCGAAGGCAGAAACACCTCTCAGCCCGGCATCTGCCTCATGCACAATCTGGTCCGCGATAGGTATCGGAAGAGACAGGAGGCTCCCGAGACTCACCGCTTGAGAGTTACCGGGCCGGAACAAACCACCCCACACATCTGGAGGTTCTTCGGCCCACCTCGACACAGCACGTACATTCCTGGGAATTCACAGATTCTTAGACAAACAGAGCCTAGTGTCAAGAAAAGTTCCGTGAATGGACTGGAACAGGTTTACAAATAGTCGGACCGCCGGGGATTGGGCTGGGACAATGCAACTAATAGGCCGCGCGGTCTCTCCACGCACGACGATTCCTGCTCACCCAGGAAGCAGTTCAGGCCTTGCCGAAGTGCAGCAACCGCGCCTGCGTGATGGCGGAAAGCGCGCGGATGGGCTCCAGAATTGATGCAGATACCTCGCCGTCCAGCCGCACCAGGGAGACGGCTTCGGCCCCCCGCGTGGCTTCGCGACGTCCGAGCGCAAAGGTGGCAATGTTTACGCCATGTTTCCCCAGCGTCGTACCGATATAGCCGATCACGCCGGGTTCGTCATGGTTCCGAAGGTACAGTACAGTGCCTTCCAATTTGGCTTCCAGCGCGATCCCGTCAATGTTGATCACGCGCGGAGAACCATCATGGAGTACAGTGCCCTCTGCGCTGAATCCTGCTATGCCTTCCTTCTCCGGCACAGCCGCCACTTCCAGGGTATGGGGAAAGCCATGTTCCCGCCGGCGCGTTTCTTCTTCGACGGTAAGTCCGCGGGCTCCTGCAACCGCGGGAGCATTTACGACGTTCACTTTCTCATCGAGAACCGCGTTCAAGAATCCGGCGAGCACCGCGCTACGCAAGAGGTGCGTCCCAATTTCTGCAAGTTCGCCAGCATAGCGAATCCGTATCCGGGCAGGCCTGGTGGCCGCAGCTTGCGAAACCAGCGAGCCGAGCCGTTCGGCCAGCGCAAGGTACGGCCGTATGCGGCGATACTGCTCGGGCGATAGCGCCGGCAGGTTTACCGCGTTACGGATCACGCCCTCCGCCAGGTAGTCGCGCACCTGCACAGCAACCTGAATCCCTAACTCCTCCTGCGCTTCCGCAGTCGAGCCCGCCACGTGCGGTGTGCAAATCACGTTCGGTAAACCAATCAGCGGGGAGTTCTTCGGCGGCTCTTCGACGAATACGTCCAGCGCCGCGCCCGCCACGTGCCCGCTCTTCAGTGCAGCCGCCAGGTCCGCCTCGTTGATCAGTTCTCCACGCGCCGCGTTCACAATCCGCACGCCTTTCTTCATCTGCGCGACGGTGGCGGCGTTTATCATGTTCTGCGTCTGCGGGCTGACCGCGGTGTGCAGGGAAATGAAATCGCTCTCTGCCAACAGCTTCTCCAACGGCACCAGCGTCACCGACAGTTCCCGCGCCGCAGCCTCGCTGATGTAGGGATCGAATGCCACAATCTTCATGTCGAACGCACTTGCGCGCCGGGCCACTTCGCTGCCAATGCGCCCCAAGCCGATCAATCCAAGAGTCTTCCCGCGCACTTCGGCGCCCGAGGAGGACTTTTCCCATCTCCCTTCGCGCATTGCCGCGTCGAACTTCGGCACCTGGCGCACCAGGGCCAGCAGCAGCGCGAATGTATGCTCGGCGACGCTGACAGAACTCCCCCCGGGCGTGCTCATTACAAGGACTCCGCGCTTGGTGGCTTCGTCCAGGTCAATGTTGTCCACACCCACTCCCGCGCGCCCCACCACGCGAAGATGCGGAGCCTTTTGCAGCAGCTCCGGCGTAACGCGCGTGGCGCTACGCACAATCAAGGCATCGGCATCTCCTAGCTCGCCCAGGATCGTGTCCTTTGTCGTTAGTACGATGTTCCAGCCAGTCTGCTTCAGGAGTTCCACTCCGCGTTCGCTGATCTTGTCCGCCACGATGACTTTCATGAGTCCTCATTTCGGGTAGGAGCCGCGGCGCACTCCCCTGCGGTCTCCTCCCAGCATAGAAAACTAATCAAAGTACTGTGCGGCTCGCTGCGTGTCAATCACAGCATCGAGGAGAATTGTAAATGCCCGGTATAGGTGTCTGTTATAGTTCGGAAGGAGGAGCTGCCATGAGCCTTTCCGAAACGATCCAGAAAGATATTGTGACGGCCATGAAGGCCAAGGACGAGCTGAGGCTGAGCGTACTGCGCATGGTGAAATCCGCGCTGCAGCTAAAAGAAGTGGAAAAGCTGCGCAAGCTGGACGACGCGGAATCCATTCAGTTGCTCCAAACGCTGGTCAAACAGCGCAAAGAGTCCATCGAGCAATTCGCCAAAGGCGGCCGCCAGGACCTTGTGGACATGGAGACGCGGCAGCTTGCCGTCGTCGAAAGTTATCTCCCCGCGGGCGCCTCCGAAGCCGAAATGGATGCCGCTGTCGCCAAAGCCATTGCCGATACGAAAGCGGCCTCGATCAAACAGATGGGCGCCGTGGTCAAAGCCGCAAAAGAAATCCTGACCGGGAAGACGATTGACGGCAAAGCGTTGAGTGATCGCGTCCGCGAGTGTCTCTCCAAACTCGGTTGACGCCGTCTCGAATTTGTAGCGGCCGCCTTCCGAGGCGGGCGTCTTTTTCTGTATGGGGCTCCGATATTCGCGCCGTCATCGATAATTCCATGCCTTTGCCGCAACAAATTCCCGTTCGTTATACCGAGGAAGACGCTGGATACGTCAGCGTCCGCCCGGTGGTGAAGCAGGCGTTTCGCCTGCACGAACTCGCGGATCTGGTCGTCAGCATTGCGGGCAAGGACCCCGCGCGCGTACAGCAGATTTTCCGGAGCGGCACCGCGGTCTACCACGGCTACCGCTACTGGTGGGATGGCATTGCGGTGGAAGCTTCGGAGATCGCGGCGCTCCTCGCGCCCTTTCCCGATGATGATCCCACCCGCACGTTCGAGCCGTCCAAAGCCACAGCAGCGCTCCTGGAGATTGGCGGCGGGACGCAATGCCATGTGGTCGAAATTCTTCGAGAGGAGGCCTTGCAAAAGAAATTTCTGGGAAGGCATTCGCCCTGGCAGGTGCTTCTGCGGAGCGCTGGCAGTCATCCCGCCCGCTATGAGAAATATTCCCACGCGCGGCGCGCCGATCTCTTCCGCATTTCCCTGCCCTATGACCAAGCGCAGCAGGTTGTCGCGGCCCTTCTCGAAGCCGCCCCGCGCGGCCTCCGCCACCGCTGGAGCACCCTCCAGCCGCCCGCCGCGATAACCTTTGTGAATCCTCGCTAAGTCTGGTGAATTTGCGAAGCCCTCAGTTCCCTTTCGGTTTCAACACGGCGGTACTCCGCTCGTCGCTCGCGATAATGCGGTAGAACGTCTTGAGTTGAGGCAATTTGTCCACGGGCACGCTCAACTCCTTGACCTCGAGCGTGCGCGTGTACTGCAGCGCGCCATCTTTTGCTACGCACCGGCTATGATAGGTTCCGAAAGAGTATTCCGCGTCAGCCGGCGCGGGCAGTTCGTCCACGTCGTAGCCTGCAGGCAGCTTGATCTCGATGGAGTCCACGTTTTTCATCGGCCCGTCGAATTCCACTGGATATTTGCGGGGATCTTTCTTCTCCAGAATGTCGCTGGCCCAATTGCCGATGACCCGCGGGCGCACCAGCAGGAGATTGCCGGCGCTCTTGGCATAATTACTCGCGCTAAACGAATACATGTATTCAAAGGGTTGATCATGGACGTCGAGGTTGCCCACGGTCGCGGAGGTGATCTGGAATGTACCCAGCGAATGAGACAGCAGAGATTCAATGGGCTTAATCCGGTCGGCATCCTTGCTGGCCGCCCGAAGCGCGTAACGCTGAATCGCCGCGTTGTCTCCCTGACGTACCTCCGTGACGTCGCCGCTCAAAGTGCCTTCCGGCGAGAGTTGCAACTTGGCCATGCGGCGGTTGCCGCTTGAGGATGGCCCAAGCTGTGGCAGTTTAATCAGTTCTCCACCGTCCTCGGTGACGAGGAGCCCGTAATTGTCCTGAAGAGCTCCCTCCAATTGTCCGAAGGGTGTGACTTCGCTGGTCGGATCGAAGATCAGAATTCTCCCGAGCTTCGGGTGATTGTAGATCGCCATCAGCGATGGATCGCTGACATTGTCTGGCAGCTGGATTCCCAGAATTTCGTGGTCAAACCAGTACATTTGCGGAGGCGTTGTGGGTGTCACGCCACCCCGGTGCACGTTGATATCGAGATAATAGGACTGGACGCCGATCTCCTTCAGCATTGCACTCATCAGCGTGGCCTTATCTTTACAATCGCCGAACTTGTGCGAATAGATGTCCCGGGCCGGGTGCGGTTGCCATCCTCCAATTCCCAATAGGATTGCGACGTAACGAATGTTTTTCTGCACAAATGCCGCGAGGGCTTGCATCTTGGCCAGCGTCGTCGCCGCCGATGCCGTGAGTTCCGCAACTTTCTGTTTGATCTCAGGCGATGGATCGCGCTGTCCCTGGAAAAGGGTGTTCTCCCAGCGGGCCATATCGTTCCAGTTTTCGAATCCCTGCTTCCCCGAACCACCCGGAGGGAGAAACGAAACGATCATCTGCCCAGCAATACCCGCCCAGGGCGGCATACCGTCTTCTTCGCGAATTGCCGGAACGTCCGTCACCACCCACTGCCAGTGATTTGCACCTATAGGGGTTGGCTGGACCTCCGTATGGTTGATCCAGGTCGCCTTATATTCCCAACCAGAGGGTAGCTGCAGCGAATATCGGGCGTCTTTGACGGGAATGCGGTCCTGAAAATCCCACCAGTCCTGCAGGATATAGGGTCGCGCTTCACTTTCAATTTCATAGCCAACGACATTCCCAGGTACCGCTGCGGGAATGATCAGGATTCTTTCCTTCATATCCGTAACGAGTTCCGAGAACTCCACTCCCGCGAGCGATCTGTCCATTGCTTCTTTTTCTTTTACCTCGTAGTCCTTGCCCTGAGCGGGAATGCACCAGGCCTTCATTCCTGTGATCTTGCGGTTGGAGTCGAATTCCGCCTGCGCCACTCCGAAATCGCGGCGTCCTGGCCGCAGAATCTTATAGGCGCGCCGTTCGATTGTTTTTATCTTGGCCTCCGACAGGACGATGGTGATGTCCTCGGAGTACACGGTAACAGCATCGGTTTTTTCATCGTGAGGCGGGAGCGGCGCGGTGGCGGCTGTGTGCATCCAGGCAGGCGCATCCGCGGCGGACGCGCCAGGAGCAAGAAACGGCGCAACACAAACGAACAGCGTCGCCAATGCAAGACAACCTGTCGAACGCGCGTTTCTCTTACCGGCTGGCCAAAGCCCCGCCGGGCTGAAGTATGATTTGCTGATCATCCTGGGTCCTCACCACCTGATAAAAAGTCCGCAAGATCGGATAGGACTCTTTCGGCACATACATCACGTCGCTGCGAATTTCACGCCGGATGTGCACCACGCCTTTCTGATCCTCCACTTTAAGCTTGTATTCCGCGGCTTGGGCGTCCTGATCAACGGGGGTGGGCAACGTGCCGACCTTCCACCCAAGAGGCAATTCGATCGTGATGTCGTCTATCTTCTTGAAAGGGAACTGGAAGCATATCGCGTTGACCCGGTCGGCATGCTCAAACATGTGCTTCTCGTTGGCCGAAAAGAGGCTCGCCGGGAGCAAAACCTTGCGCCCCGCAGAGGATGCGAATCCCGGCACTTTCAGGGTGAACTCCGCCGTCAGAGCCGTGTCCGAACTCTTCCAGTTTGGCTGATTTGTAAGTTCCACCTCGCTGCCGAGGGTGATCGAGTTCTTTACATCGTCCTCGAGGAACTTCTTGCGGCTAGCGTCGTCCTGGTTCCGCTGCTCCATCCTCCGCCACATTCCCTCCAGGCCCGTCCACGTAACGGTTATCTTGCCTTCCAGCGACCCGTCCTCAAGCAGCTTCAGGTCGCCCTTCCGCTCGGTCCGTGATGCATTGTTTTCCGGCAGAGGCGTAGTGATCCATTTGCCACCCTCCTTGTCGAGCTTCAGCCCGGCGACACCGGTTTCCACCCAACTGAGTAGCCCAAAGGGCGTGAAGGCCACTCCGGGATCGAAATACAAGTCCTTGCCGTCCAATTTGACGAGAACCACGTTCTCATTCAGTTCAGCGCTATTCAGCCTCTCTTTGTGAAAAAAATAATCGCTGCGACTCGACACCCAGCATGGATACGCCTCGAGTCCCGCGGCCCGCACCAGTGCCAGGAAAAGCCAGGTGATACCCTGCCGGTCCCCGTACTGGATTTTCCAAAGATCTTCCACGTTCGATGCGGACTTCAGCTTTTCGCGTTTTTGCTCCTGCTCGGTCTTGCTCTCTTCATAACTCAAGTTACGAAGCTGCTGGGTACGCGCATAGATTTTCTGCAGTTTCACGATCGGAGGGTCGTTTGGCGACACGATCTGTGACACAGCCTGCTCCATGGCTTTGCGCTTGTTTACGAAGCCCTCGGCGCGCCCATTCTGCTTTTTGCCGAAGATGGTCCAGTACTTCTCCTGATTCAGTTCGGGCACGCCTTCCTGATAAATGAAAGTCACCCTGAACTTCAGCTCGTTTTCGGGCGGCATGTAGTCTTCGATTTCGAAGGCCGGGACATTGTAGGTCTCCAGCCGGACAATGTGATCCGGACTTTCTTTCGCCGGGACGGTGCCATTCGGAAGGCCCGCGGGCGCAATCCACTGCACCATCCAGCCTTCCCCATCGTACGGCTTCAGACTGAATTTTGCGTGCTTCGTGAAGAGTTCCTCGCTCAAAATCCATCGCGAGTTATAGAGAGAGTAGTCCGTGAAATTGTAGTTGAAGTGGTACTCGACAATGGTGCCCACAGAAACATCGGGCATTGAAAAGGTCTTGGCGAGGTATTTCAAACTCTTCGATTTGACGATGGTGTTCTCGTAGACCTTCCCGTCAAAATTCACGATCGAGCCATCCGGGCGAATCGTCCTGGCGCGAATCCCGTCGACGCTATAACCCAGCCGATCGAAGGGAATCTCGATGTTGCCGTATTTCCGTCCTTCTTCGGTGAGAATCTTGATGCGCAGGTAGTTGTATTCCGTGGAAGAGATCCCTTTATCGTTCCGGTCCACCTGCCGGTACAGATAAATCGCCGGCGCACCTGGCGCCAGCGGTTCGCTGGTCATTTTCAGTTCGGCGGGATCGATGGGCTGCCATTCGTCCCCGGCCCGCGCGCTGGCAGAAAACACGGTTGAGAGGAGCAGAATCAGAAGAGAGGAAATACACATCCGTCGTAGAGCCAAGGCGGGCCTCCGCCGGGCACACAGCCCGTATACACCCGTAAGTCAGCGGTCAGACACTCTGCTTGTTCTTCGAGTTTTGGACCAGGTTCCGCCGCTCGTTACCTGTTCACCAGCTGAATACGGTATTATCCTGCACGATAACCATGCGTAGTCCTAATGTCAAGAGAACCGCCGACTAGAAATCGCGGCCGCAGGAGAGATTTCGCCTCGCGCGCACAACGGCATGACCCGACCACGCAGGGTTCTACACTGATTCCTTGTCCACCCGCACCGGGGAGGAATCGGTGGGCGACCGTGCAAGGCGTTCTACGGTACCTGCGCGTGCTAAAACGGACGCGAACCGGGGTTACATGATCGCAGTTGGCGGTGCTGGCTCGTCCGGGCGCCCCGCATTTGCCAGCGGCACCAGGATCATAACAGCCACGAGCGCCGCCAAAGCAATCAAGGGAGCAACCGCCGAGTCTCCTATGGCCAGATGAGCCAAGCTTGTATCTGCATGAGGATCATGCGCGAGCCTCCGCGCAATGGCTGCGGCCACACCGAGTCCACAGAGAGCCTCTCCGGCGATCAATCCGGATGCGGTCAGGACCCCGGCGTTGTCAACGCGCGCTTTCTGCGCGTCATTGAGGTTTCGCTTGTCGCGCAGACGATCGGTAAGCCAGCGAATCACGCCGCCCACGAACATCGCGGAGGTGGTTCCCAGCGGCAGATACATGCCAATCGAAAACAGCATCACACTCTTCACTTGGATCAGGATCATGACGATGCCAAGCAGCATCCCCACAATGATCAACGGCCAGGCCATGTCGCCACCGACAATGCCTTTGGATAGCATCGCCATGAGGCCGGCCTGGGGCGCCGATAGAGCCGGGCTTCCGAAGTGATACGCCTTATCGAGCACGGACAGGGGAAAGAACAGCACCAGCGAGGCCATTACGATCCCGAGCAGATCGCCGATCTGCATCTTGGAGGGCGTTCCGCCGAGGATGTGTCCCACTTTCAGATCCTGCAGCATCTCGCCGGCAACGGCCGAAGAGACGCAAACCACCGCGGCCACTCCCAGGACCGCAGCAACGCCGCCTGCGCCGGAAACTCCAAGAGCCACCATCAGAAGCGCGGCGATCACCAGGGTACAGAGGGTGAGTCCGGATACAGGATTATTCGATGAGCCGATCATTCCGACCAGATTCCCGGACACGGCCGCAAAGAAGAATCCGATGACGATCATGACACTGGCGGCAACCAGTGCACCGGTCAGCACCTTGGAAGCAGAGAAGGTCCCTGCGCTGCCTATGAAGTAGTGATAAAGGAGAATCATGGCCACGAACACGACGCCTATTCCCGCGAAGACTCCTTTGGCCGGCAAATCGCGCTCCGTGCGATCCGTCGCTGCATGCGTTGCGGCGGACTTTTTCAGGTCGGAGATGGCCCTGCCCATGCCCATGGCCAACTGCTTGCGCATTCGGAACAAGGTATATGTCGCACCTACCAGCATTCCACCCACCGCAATGGGACGCACGATGGAGTAGTAGATCGCTCCGGCCAGCAACGGCCAAGAAAGAGTCTGTCCGGCCGGCTGCGCTGCCTGAATGTAAGGACCGACGGTAAAAGTTAGCAGGGGAACGAGCAAACCCCATGCGAGCACTCCACCGGCGAAGTTCAACGCAGCCAGCCGCGGGCCGATGATGTAGCCCACGCCCAGGTAAGCAGGGCTGATGTCCGGAACGGAGAAGAACGTGGCGCCTCCTGTCACGGTCGTGGCCACGCTTGGATTCGTGCTGGTCCGCAGAAGCAGTTTCTTACCCAACGCACTGATATTCACGTGGAAGGTATTATTCGGAGAGAAGACATTCACTGCGCCCAGGAGGAACATGAGGGCGCCGAAACCCATGTTAGCGAAGAGAACCTTCGCCGCCCTCGCCCCTTGTTGCCCTGCCTTATGAATCTCGGAAGCCGCCACCGATTCGGGGTATGGAAGATCCGGGTCCTCAACCATCACCCGCCTCAGGAGCGTCACGAACAGAATCCCCAAGGTGCCCCCGATCATCATCAGGGCAACCGCTTTCCAGTACTGTGCGCCCGTGAGTCCCGGCCACAATCCCGCGATCACGAACGCCGGTATCGTGAACACAGCACCAGCGGCAACCGACTCCCCGATCGAGCCAATCGTTCGCGCGATGTTTTCTTCCAGGAGCGATCCCTTCATCAAACGCAGCAGCGCCATGCTGATCACCGCCGCGGGGTATGTTGCCGCGATGGTCATTCCTGCCTTCAGCCCCAGGTAGGCATTTGCCGCCCCCAGGATCGCCGTCAAGACCAGGCCAATTAAGACAGCTCGGACGGTAAATTCCTTCATGTCCATGTTTGCGGGAACATAAGGCTGGTGCTTCTTGGGGCCAGCCGGACCGGAGGATTGCGTGTTCATGCGTGAACCTCGCAACTACATTGTATGGTTGGTATGTCCAGAAGACACCGAACGTTAGCATGCCCCTCAAGGCGTTCGCAAGTACGGATGGCAGGCTCTCGCAGCGCTGCCGAGGAAGATCGTTTCACCGCGCCGCGAACGATGGAGATGGATGTACAATGGGGCTGATTTCTAGATCAAAAAACGAAATTCCACCTCAGTACGACGGAGTACGCCATGATGCCTGCACTCGCAAACCTGGAACCTGAACGGTTGTGGAAGCACTTTGACAAATTGGCGGCCATTCCGCGCGCCTCGACAAAGGAGGCTGCTGCGCGGGAGTACGTCCGCAGCGTGGCCGCAAGACTCGGTCTGGAATCCACGCAGGACCATGTCGGGAATCTCTTGATCCGCAAACCTGCACGGCCGGGACGCGAAGGCGCGCCGATGACCCTGCTGCAGGGCCACCTCGACATGGTCTGCGAGAAGAACGAGGGAACTGCTCATGACTTCGATGCCGACCCCATCAAAGTCGTAAGAGATGGTGACTGGCTGAAGGCGGATGGCACCACCCTCGGCGCGGATAACGGAGTCGGCGTGGCCGCCGCGCTGGCCGTGATGGAAAGCAACGACATTTCCCATGGCCCTCTGGAGTTCGCGTTCACCATCGACGAGGAGACCGGACTCACGGGCGCTACGGAATTCCCGGCTGGCGTGCTGAAGTCCAAGTATTACCTCAACCTTGACACCGAAGAGATCGGGACCCTGTGCATCGGTTGCGCGGGCGGCGTCAACACAACGGCCCGGCGCAGGGTCAAGCTGATTCCCGCAGGCGCTGGATCGGCCTGGCGGATCAAGGTGTATGGCCTGAGGGGCGGCCACTCCGGCGTCGATATTCATCTGGGTCGCGGCAATGCCCTGCGGATCATGGGCGGGGTCCTGCAGGAATTGCTGGATCGCCTTCCCATCGGACTCGCCGAGGTGAACGGCGGAAGCGCGCACAACGCCATTCCCCGTGAAGCCGTTGCGGTGGTGGTGCTCGACCCCTCTCGCGAGAGTGAACTGAAATCGCTTGTGGCTGCGGCCGAAGCTGGATACAAGGCCGACTTGGGAGGATTCGATTCCGAGCTGCAGATCACGGCCGAGAAGACCGAACGCCCGCGAATGGTGATGGATGTCTCCGACGCGAAAAATACTGCGGCTCTACTGGGGAGTGTGCACCACGGCATTCTGGCGATGAGCCCGGATGTGCCCGGATTGGTCCAGACGTCCACCAATCTGGCGACCGTCAAGACCAAGGGCGACCTCGTTGAGATTGTCACGAGCCAGCGAAGCGCCATTGTGAGCAGCAAGCAGATGGCCGCCCGCATGGTGGCCACGATCTGCCGGCTGGCGGGATTCGAGGTGGAGCATGGAGGCAGTTACCCCGGGTGGAAGCCTGAGCCAAACAGCGAGCTTGTGCGAAAGCTGCAGGACGCGCACAAGAGACTCTTCGGAAAACCTGCAGAACTGATCGCCATGCATGCCGGTTTGGAGTGTGGCGTCATCGGTGAGAAGTATCCCGGCATGCAGATGATTTCGTTTGGTCCTACGATTATGAATCCGCACAGTCCGAACGAGCGTGTACAGATCTCTACGGTGGTGAGTTTCTGGAACTACCTTAAGCTAGTGCTCGAAAGCATGTGAGCAGGAATTGACTGGGTCTGGTTTGTGTCTAGCGCCGCGATGTTCGTGCATCAGAAGCCACCGTGTGACGCGCCGAACTTTTGACCCAGGAAGCGGTGGTCACCGGTTGAAGAGACACCGCAGGAGTCTATGCAATTGGGCGAATCCAGCTCTTTTTGACGCGCGGCGCCCCCTCGCTTTACACTGCTGCTATGGGCACGTCGTTCGGCGCACCCCGAATCCGTTTTGACTGGCGCAGCTTCATCACTCCGGGCGTCAAGTACCTGATTATTGCCTGTTCGGCTGTTTTTCTTCTGCAAACGCTCGCGGCGATTTTGATAGGGCGCGACGCCACGCTTTGGATCAATTACCATTTCGGGCTCGTGCCGCTCGGACCGTTTCCCGCGCTCCGCATCTGGCAACCTGTCACCTACATTTTCCTGCACGGCGGCCTTTTCCACCTTCTCCTCAATATGCTGTTTCTCTGGATGTTCGGACGCGACCTGGAGCTGGTCTGGGGCCGGAACCGCTTCTTAAATTACTTTTTCCTCTGTGGCATCGGCGCCGGGGTGATCACCATTCTGGTTAAAGTGGTCCCCATGCTCTGGGGACATAGGCCGAGCGACGTCCCCACGATCGGCGCGTCCGGCGCAATTTTCGGCATCCTGATCGCCAATGCCATTCTGTTCCCGGATCGCCGTATTTGGATCTTCCCGCTGCCGCTGACGATTCCGATGCGGCCATTTGTCGCGGTCAGCGCGGCCATCGAGTTTTTCGGGACCCTGGGGTCGGGAGGAGACGGAGTCGCGCATCTCTGCCACTTGGGTGGAATGCTGGTCGGATGGCTGTACCTCCGCCGCAGCTCTTTCCTCTACCGCGTGCGCAATGAATTCGCCGATTGGAGGTACCAGCGGAATCGCAAGCGCTTCCAGGTTTACATGAAAAAGCACCGCGAGGAGCCTCCCTCGCGCCCCGACCACTGGGTCAATTGAACGCTGCTTTCGCCGGGCTTACTGACGGGCCTCAGTTTATCCGTTGTTTAGCTTCAAAAGAGAACTGTCATCCTGAGGCAATCCGATGAGGATCGCCGAAGGATCTCAACTTCCAGGATCATCCACACTGCCGCGGCTGAGAACCTTCGGGGCGCAGACGGCGCGCTCCTCAGGATGACACTGTGTAGTTGTGTATAAACAACGGGCAGGACTGTATCTCGTGGGTAATTCGAGTTAAGGAGCAGCCTGGCGCCGGGGCAATGTGCACGACTTCGTTTCTAACCTTCACTTGATACTCCCTCTTAGCTGGGGCCACCGATGACGTGGAACTTCATGAAGTTCGTGGTGCCGCGGATACCCATCGGTGTGCCCGCAACGATGCCGATCACATCCCCCTGACGCACGAGCCGCTCTTCCAGCAGCCGTTTCTCGGCGATGGCCGCCAATCCGTCGATCTTCTTAATGTCGGAGATGTGACGCGACGTCACGCCCCACAACAGCGCCATGCGCCGCCGCGTATTCGCTTCCGGGGTGAACGCCACAATGGGCACCAGCGGCCTGTAGCGTGAAACCAGCCGCGCCGTAAAGCCGCTGTGGGTGAACACGGCGATGAGCTTCATGTGCAGTTCGAGCGAGGCATGGCACACCAGCTCCGCCACGGTTTCCGGCACCTTCAGGCGCTCCTGCGGCACGGGCCGCGGATATTCATGGATACTCGCTTCGGCTTCTTCGATGATCCGTGCCATCATCTGCACGGCTTCCACCGGATACTTTCCGCTTGCCGTTTCCGCAGAGAGCATCACCGCGTCCGAGCCGTCGAAAATGGCATTGGCCACGTCAGAAGCCTCCGCGCGGGTCGGCCGTGGGTTTTCGGTCATGGATTCCAGCATCTGCGTGGCGGTGATCACGGGGCGCCGAAATTCGCGCGCGCGCGCGATGATGTTCTTCTGTACCACGGGAACGCGCTCGGGGCTCATCTCCACGCCCAGATCGCCGCGCGCCACCATCACACCTGCGGAGGCGTGCAGAATCGCTTCCAGGTTTTCGATGGCTTCGGGTTTCTCCAGCTTGGCGATCACCGGCGTGTCTTTTCCCGTCCGGCGAATCAGCGACTTCGCCAGCAGAACATCCTCGGGCCGGCGGACGAAGCTCACCGCGATATAGTCCGCGCCATGTGCCAGCGCAAAGCGCAGATCCTTGCGGTCCTTATCGGTGAGGGCCGGGACGCGCAATTTCACGCCCGGAAGATTGATGCCTTTGTGTTCGCCAAGCTCGCCGCCATTGACCACCTGGCAGATGACTTCCTGCTTGCGCACTCTCTCGACGCGCAATTCGATGAGCCCGTCGGATAGCAGGATGCGGTCGCCGGCTTTCACTTCCCGCGGGAGGGGATGAAAAATCGTGCTGACGCGCGTGGAATCCCCAAGAATTTTCGCCGTGGTGATGACAAATTTCTGCCCCGCGCGCAGCGTAACGGTCCCGCCGCCCGCCAGCGCCCCCGTCCGAATCTTGGGACCCTGCAGGTCCGCCAGAATGGCGATGGGTTTCTCGAAGGCGGCTGCGGCTTCGCGCAACATCGCGAAGCTCTGGGCATGCTCGGCGTGGGTCCCATGCGAAAAATTCAGGCGTGCGACGTCCATGCCCGCCAGCAGAAGCTTGCGGATCATGCGGGGAGACCGCGTGGCCGGGCCGATGGTACAGACAATCTTGGAATGGCGGGGATTCATTCTTTCCTCTCCCCTAATGCATATATCAGGGAAGTTGTTACTTGGTGACGCAAAATTCCGCGACGATGCGCGTCAAAAGGTCGACGCCCGTCGCAAAGGCAGCCAGGGGCAGGCGCTCATCGTCGCCGTGCACGCGGCGATCGTCCTCATCGGTCAGGGGGAAAGGCCGCAGGCCATAGGCCTGAACGCTGTGGAGACGGAGTTGCGCGGAATCGGTTGCGCCGGTTGACATGAACGGCAAAACCGGAGCGCCGCCGAATTCCCGCGCGCAGACTTTGGTAATCGTGGCGTAGAAATCGGTCTCAAGCGAGGAATTGGGCGCCGCGAGGCCAACGTCGGGCTGCACCTCGAAATGCACCAGGGGGTCATTCACGAGTTTGGTGAGTTCGTCCAGCAGCGCGCTGACCGTATCGCCCGGCAGCAGCCGTATGTTGAGATTTGCCCGGGCTTCCGAGGGGATGACATTAACGCGCACGCCCGCTTGCATCATCGTTGGCGCAATCGAATCGCGCATCATCGAGTTCCACAACGGATTGGCGTCGGAGAGAACGCGCTGGGCGTGCTCGCCACGATCGGGCGTATCCACCACACGCATCCACTTGCCGATATCCTCTTCCTCGAGAGTAGAGAGGCCTTCAAAGTAGCGCCGCGTGATCGAGGTGAGGTGAACCGGCGCCGTGTAATCGCCGATCTTGGCCACCGCCGCGGCCAGGTGCACCACCGGATTGTCTTTCGTGGGTATGGAGGCGTGTCCGGCCGTGCCCTTGGCAATCACGGAGACATTCACGGGCACTTTTTCATCCGCTTGCACCGCCACATGTTGCACTTTGCCGTCTTTCACCACCACCTTCCCGCCTTCGTTGATGGCATAACCGGCGGCGAACTTGTCCCAATACTTGGCGATGAGCGTCTTCAAGCTGGCGTCGCCGAACTGCTCTTCATCGGTGGTGGCCAGGAAAATGACGTCGCGATTCAGCCGCACGTTGGAGCGCTTCAGCGCTATGAACGCGGCGAGATTCGCGGCCAGCATGCCCTTGTCGTCGTTGGAGCCGCGCCCATACAAATAGCCGTCCTTGATGATGCCGCCAAACGGGTCCACCGACCACTTGCCGCGGTCCACGCCCACCACATCCATGTGGGCAACAAGCAGGAGCGCCTTGGACGGATCGGCGACCGCGCTGCTGCGCAAACGCGCCACTAGAGCGCTGCGCCCGGGCGCGACGTCCAGAATTTCCGGCGTGATGCCTTCCTTGGTCAGGATGCCGGCAATATAATTCGCCACGGCCTGTTCATTGCCGGGCGGGTTGGTCGTGTTGATCTTGA